>Ga0302326_10000163_pt1 | contig 191816 bp, 181 predicted proteins | sample Palsa_T0_3_FD_202264 | JGI IMG/M metagenome (GOLD analysis project Ga0302326, IMG submission 202264) | Peat permafrost microbial communities from Stordalen Mire near Abisko, Sweden - Palsa_T0_3 | ecosystem: Environmental > Terrestrial > Soil > Palsa > Peat permafrost | place: Sweden: Abisko...
GTCACTTCCTGAACGTGGCGAATGATCGCCAGGCGTCGAGCTGCTCCCCTAGCCAGTTCTCTCTCGGTCACAGGTGCCTCCTCGTGGATTGGAGGCCCAAGTGTCAACAGACTCCGTCAGTTTTATACCTAGCGCAGCGACGGCGCGACTGAAAGTCCGTCCACCAGGCGAGGATGTCGCCGTCGTACGCACGCAGAATCAGACAGCTTTGGCAAAATCCGGGACGGAGGAGCACTCTACAGCCCGTCCCCCGCGTGCGCCGGGGATCCGACACGCCGTGCGGGGCCGACCCCGTAGTCTGGAGAGCGGCAGCCGGCAAACCTGGAGGACCTCATATGCAGCAGCGACATCTCGGCAGCGAAGGCCCCGCCGTCTCGGCGGTGGGGCTCGGAGCCATGAGCTTCGCAGGCGTCTACGGTGAGGCCGAGGACGCGGACTCTGCCGCGACCATCGATCGCGCCCTCGAACTCGGCGTCACGTTCATCGACACCGCGAACACCTACGGCTCGGGGCACAGCGAGGAGGTAGTCGGCCGAGCCATTGCCGGTCGACGTGACTCCGTGGTGCTCGCCACGAAGTTCGGCGGCGGCGGTGGCGTCGGTCTCGGCAGGCGCGAGAACGTCCGGCCGGCGCTGGAGGAAAGCCTGGCCCGTCTCGGGACCGATTACGTCGACCTCTACTACCTGCACCGTGTGGATCCCTCCACGCCGATCGAGGAGACGGTGGGGGCGATGGCCGACCTGGTCGCCGCGGGGCTGGTCCGCTACCTCGGCCTCTCCGAGGCGGCGCCGGAGACCATCCGTCGCGCTCACGCCACGCACCCGATCACCGCGCTGCAGACCGAGTACTCGATGTTCAGCCGCGAGCCCGAGGCCGCGATCCTGCCCACCACGCGTGAGCTCGGCATCGGGTTTGTCGCATACAGCCCGCTCGGCCGCGGGATGCTCACCGGGCAGTTCCAACGCCTCGACGACCTCCCGGCCGACGATTGGAGACGGAGCGTGCCGCGCTGGCAGGAGGAGAACTTCGAGCAGAACGTCCGCCTGGTGGATCATCTCGAGGCGATCGCGCGGCGGCACGGCATCAGCGCCGCGCAACTTGCCCTCGCCTGGGTCCTCCATCAGGGCGAGGACATCGTCCCGATCCCGGGAACGCGCAGGCGCACCAACCTCGAAGCCAATGCTGCGGCGGCCGACGTGACCCTGAGTGTCGATGATCTTCGCGAAATCGATGCGGTGGCATCGCCGGACAGCGTGGCCGGTGCCCGCGGGGCGGAGGCGTATCTGGCGCGGGTCAACGTCTGACCACGCGCCGATGGCATTTTGAGAGTGGCATTTGACAGTGGCATTTGACTGTGACCCCCGGAACGTGGTGTCATCCGTCCGAGAGAACCATCAGGGGGCGAACACATGCGTGCACTGCGTCTGACCGTTGCGACGGCAAGCTTTGGACTGGCGACGATGGGCGTCGGCGCCTTCGCGGCGGTGCCTGCCGTGGCCACCATCGCCATCCAGCCGGGTATCGCGATGTCGCACCTGGTGTCGACCACCGCACCACCCACCACCGCGGAGTGCGAGGTCCAGTACCACATCCCCTGCTACAGCCCCATCCAGATGGAGCAGGCCTACAACCTCCTCCCCCTCTACGCGAAGGGGTACAACGGCGCGGGCAAGACGATCGTGATCGTCGATTCTTTCGGATCGGTCACCGCGCAACACGACCTCACGGTCTTCGACAACGCCTACCACATCCCGGCGCCGCCCTCGTTCAAGATCATCCAGCCCGCCGGTGCGGTCCCCCATCCGAACGCGGGATGGGCGGGCGAGACTGATCTCGATATCGAGTACTCGCACGCGATGGCCCCGGGCGCGAACATCCTGCTGGTCGAGACGCCGACCTCGGAAAACGAGGGAACGACCGGATTCCCGCAGATCGTCGAGGCAGAGAACTACGTCATCAACCATCACCTCGGTGACGTGATCAGCCAGAGCTTCGGCGCAACCGAGGAGACGTTCCCCACCAAGCAGTCGCTGCTCAACCTGCGCTCCGCGTACATCAATGCCGCCAACCACGGCATCACCGTCGACACGGCCTCCGGCGACTCGGGAGCCGCCGACGTCGGGTTCTTCGGGATCAACTACTACCTCCACCCCGTGACCTCGTGGCCGGACTCGGATCCGCTCGTGACGGGCGTCGGTGGCACCGAGCTGCACCTGAACGCCAAGGGCGACCACACGTCTCCGGACACCGTCTGGAATGACACGTACAACGTGCCGACCCAGGAGGTCATCTACGGCGACGCCGGGCCGAACCCGCTCGCGGGTGGCGGCGGCAAGTCGATCATCTTCTCGCGGCCCAGCTTCCAGAACGGCGTGAAGTCGGTCGTCGGCGATCAGCGTGGCGTGCCGGACATCAGCATGAGCGGCGCGTGCGACGGCGCGGCGGTCATGTACCAGAGCTTCCCGGGCGGCGGGCCTCCAGGCTTCTACATCGTCTGCGGCACCAGCGAGGCGACGCCGCTCTTCTCGGGCATCGTGGCGATCGCTGACCAGTACGCGGGCCACGACCTCGGCGTCATCAACCCGGCGCTCTACGAGATGTCGGCAGCCGGAGCTCCGGGCATCGTCGACGTCACCAGCGGCAACAACACCGTCACCTTCACGCAGAAGGGCAAGGTGCATACCGTGGTCGGATTCCAGGCGCTGCCCGGCTATGACCTGGCAAGTGGGGTCGGGACCGTGGATGCCGCAAAGTTCGTTCCCGAGCTCGCGGGGGCCGGCTGAGCCACCTCCCCGGGGACCAGACTGTCCGACAGGTCGAGGACGCTGCGTGACCTGATCGTCACGGTTTGAGGAGCCGTCGCGCATACGATCTAGGCATGACCGATCTATCCGGAGCACTGACCGCGCTCTACCTGCGAGCAACCGAGTTCGTCAGGACCCAGGTCGGCGCCCGGGAGGACGGCCAGGGCATGGTCGAGTACGCCCTCATCCTGGTGCTGATCGCGATCGTGGTGATCGTGATCCTCCAGGTGGTTGGCAAGCAGGTGAACAACGTGTTCTCCAACATCAGCAACGGGCTCACCCACTAGCTCGTTCGCCAGCCAGGTCAGGTCCGGCCGATCATCCGGCGAGACGGCGGCCGGGTGTCCAGTTCCCATTAGGATTGGGTCCGTCGCGTCGCCACACCTCGATGCGGGGACGCCGACACTGCTCCCATCCCTCCCAGCCGGGAACTACGGAGTGCCCGACGCGCCGCCCGGCTGTCTTGACATAGCGACGGCTCGCGATATATCGTTCGGTTCATGACCAGCTTTGCAATCTCCGCGCAGCACCTCGCCCGATCGTTCGGCGAGACGCACGCCCTCGTGGACGTCAGTCTCGACGTGCCCGCCGGGAGCGTCTGCGCGCTGCTCGGCCGCAATGGGGCAGGCAAGACCACGACGGTGCGCATCCTCACCACGCTGCTCGACGCTGACGGCGGTCATGCCCAGGTCGCCGGCTTCGACATTGCCACCCAGGCCGACAAGGTCCGGGGCAGGATTGGGGTCACGGGGCAGACGGCGACCATGGACGAGCTGCTGACGGGGCACGAGAACCTCGAGATCATCGGCCGGTTCACGCACCTTGGCGCTGCCGTCTCGCGCCGGCGGGCCGGCGAGCTCCTGCAGCAGTTCGACCTCGTCTATGCCGGCAATCAACTCGTCAAGAAGTACTCGGGCGGCATGCGCCGCCGGCTCGACCTGGCGGCGAGCCTCATCGCCAACCCCGAGGTGCTGTTCCTCGACGAGCCGACCACCGGCCTCGACCCGGTGGCACGGAGCGAGATGTGGGAGGCGATCCGCAACCTCGTCGCTCGAGGCACGACGGTGCTCTTGACGACCCAGTACCTCGACGAGGCGGACCAGCTCGCCGACACCATCGTGGTCGTCGACCGCGGGCTCGTTGTCGCCCAGGGAACGCCCGAGCAACTCAAGGCATCGATCGGCAGGCCGAGCGTGGTCGTGACTCTGGTCGACGCCGACCCCGCTGCCCTGGAGAAGGTTCGAGCCGCGCTGGGCGGCGAGGCCGAGATTCGGGGGAGATCGGTGAGCGCCCCGGCGCCGGACGGCCTCGTGAGTCTCGGCGACGTCGTCACGCTGCTCGAGGGCCTCGGCGTCCCGATCCATGAGGTGGGTCTCGAACACCCGAGCCTCGACGAGGTGTTCAGCACCGTGACGCACCGTGCAGGTGATCACGTCCCCGGCCTCGCCGCTGAGGTGCCGGCATGAGCGCCCTGACCGTGGCCGTGCCCGCGCAAAACAGCGTGCAGCGCGGCGTCATCGACGCGTACAACGCCACGCGCCGCTACCTCATCCGGGGCAAGCGCCAGCCCGACATCATCTTCGGCAGCGTGCTCTTTCCGGTTGTCTTCGTTGTGCTCTTCGGCTACGTCTTCGGGAGCTCAATCACCGTGCCCGGCGGCAATTACCACTCGTACCTGATGTCCGGGCTGTTCGCGCAGTCGACGCTCTTCGCCTCGGCCAACGTTGCTGTTGCGGTCGCGACTGACATGAACGAAGGTGTCATCGACCGCTTCAAGACGCTGCCGATCGCACGCTCCTCGATCCTCATCGGACGTGCCATCTCGACGATGATTCTGGGATTGCCGGCTCTGGCGGTGATGATCGTGTGCGCGCTCCTGGTCGGCTGGCGTCCCGAGAACGGCATATTCGACGCATTCCTCGGTTTTCTGCTCATCGAATTGTTCGCGTTCGCGCTCTGCTGGCTCGGAATCCTCGTGGGGTTGGTCGCCAAGTCGTCGCAGTCTGCCGACGTGCTCATCAATATCCCCGTCTTCCTGCTCGGCTTCATCTCCAACGTCTTCGTCGACACGTCGAAGATGCCCGTCTGGCTGCGCATCTTCGCCAACTGGAACCCGGTGTCGTCGGTCGTGGCCGCGGGACGCAGCCTCTTCGGCAACACGATCGGCCCGCCTCCGGCCGGGGTCTGGTCGCTCGAGCATCCGGAGATCACGACGATCGGTCTGGCGGTGGTCATCATTGCCATCTTCGTGCCGCTCTGCGTCCGCCGCTACAGCCGTACGTCGCGATGAGCAACGTCGCGACCCGCAGATTAGTCTTTGTGTCTCTTGTTGTCTCCATGAAAGGAGTGTCCGAATGACCGTCGAAAGTAGCGCCAGCACAACCTGGGAAGGCGATCTGGTTCATGGCAACGGCAGTGTGCGCCCTGCGAGCGGGGCGTTCCCCGAGCTCGCGCTCACCTGGAACAACCGGGCAGCGTCACGAGCGACCGGGACGAGCCCCGAGGAGTTGATCGCGGCAGCCCACTCGGGGTGCTTCTCAATGGCGCTCGCGAACGGCCTGGCCGGCGCCGGTCATGCGCCTGAGCGACTCGACGTCACCGCCAGAGTCAGCTTTGCGGCAGGCGAGGGGATCACTGGGATCCATCTGAACGTGAAAGGAAAGGTCGCGGGCATCGATACGGCGGTGTTCACCGCTGCCGTCGAGGATGCCAAGGCGAACTGCCCGGTCTCCAAGGCGCTCGCGGCTGTTCCGATCACCGCCGAGGCGACGCTCGAGTTGTAGCGGCCGGCGTCGAATGTCTTTCGATTCCGTAACCCGACCCGGCGAATATGGGGTGATCGGCGCTCTAGGCTGAGGAACAGCCGCACGGACGGCTTGTGCCCACCGTGCGGATCACACCAGGCAGTGCTCGTGTCGTACGGATGTGCTGCGGAGGGCTCAGCGTTGCACCGATTCGCTTCGGGTCATCGGACCGGAGGCGGCACTGTGCCTCGCAGCGTGCGAGCCCTGCAGGTTCTCACCGGGTCGCTCGTCCTGTCGTTTGTGGCATCGACGATCCTTCGTGCGCACGGCACATCCATTCCCTTCTTTGACGTCTGGGTCGAGAACATCGGATATGCCTGCTGCGCGCTGCTCTGTGCTTCGCGCGCGATCGCGCGGCGTCCTGGTCGCTGGGGTTGGGCAGCACTCGCAGCCGGCCTTGTCTGCTTCACCACGGGATCGGTGCTGTTCACTGCCGTGGTTCAGTATTTCAATCCGATTCCGTCCCCATCGATCGCCGACTTCTCGTTTCTGGCGGACTATCCGCTCGCGTTCCTGGGGATCAGCCTGTTGGTACGCGAGACAGTGCCGAATGGCTCCAAGACCATCTGGGTGGACGCGCTGATCGCGGCGCTCGGGGTCGCGGCACTCGAGGTCACACTGGTCATCGGCCCGATCTCCCAGGGGATCCACGGCAACTTCGCAACCGTCGCGACGAACATCGCATACCCGATCGGGGACGTCGTTCTCGTCAGCATGGTCGTCGGCGTCTTCGCCATACGAGGCTGGCGTCCCGGCCGCCTCTGGTGGACGCTCGGCGCGGGGCTCCTGCTGTTCGCCGGAGCAGACAGCATCTACCTCCTGCGCGTGACGTCGGGCACCTACGTCACGGGAACGCCGCTCGACAGCCTGTGGGCGGTCGCCGCGTTCCTGATGGGACTCAGCGCGTGGCAGGGCACGGGCGCACGCGTCCGAAGCGCTCCGATGATTCAGGCGCCGAACTTCGTGCCCGTACTGTTCTTCCTGAGTTCGCTCGGCATCGTGGTATACGCCACCACACATCCGGTCCTCCGGGTCGGCGTGATCCTCGCCACGGCGACCCTGGTTGTCGCCATAGTCCGGTCCGGCTATGCGTTCCGTCAGCTTCGCGCGCTCGCGGACAGCAACCGCGAGGCACGCACCGACGACCTCACCGGGTTGCCGAACCGCAGGCTTTTCTTTGAACGCCTGGTTGCGTGCTTCGACGCAGGCACCGCGTCGCATCGCCTCGCCGTCCTGATGATCGATCTCGACCGTTTCAAGGAGATCAACGACAGCCTCGGGCATCATGTCGGGGATGACGTCCTCCGCCAACTCGGCCCGCGCCTCACGGCCGCCGTCGGAAGCGCGGGCACGGTCGCACGGCTCGGGGGCGACGAGTTCGGCCTGGTGCTGTCCCCGCTGACCGATCCGTCCGAGGCGATCGAGGTGGCAGAGCGCGTCCGCAATGCGCTGCGCGAGCCGTTTCAACTCGAGGGCATGAGCCTTCGAGTGGACGCGAGCATCGGCATCGCATTCGCCCCCGACCACGGCACAACTCCCGAAAGCCTGCTGCAGAAGGCGGATCTCGCGATGTTCTCCGCCAAACGCGCGCATGCCCCATGGCAGATCTACTCGTCGGAGCAAGATCAGAACGCGCGGGAACGGCTCGACCTGATGGAAGCCCTGCGCGATGCCATCGGCCGCGGGGAGATCGTGCCGTATTACCAGCCCATCCTCGACCTGTCGAGGGGGAGGGTCATCAAAGCGGAAGCGCTGGCGCGGTGGCGGCACCCGCTCCGAGGGGTCCTCGCGCCCGCAGTGTTCCTCGACCTGATCGCCGATGCGGGCCTCATGGAACCGTTCACGATGGCGGTGCTGGATCAGGCGCTGCGTCAGCAGGCCGGCTGGGCGGCTCGTGGCTACGAGATCGGTGTCTCGGTCAACATCTCCGCCGCTTCGCTGCGCGACGAGGAACTGCCCGACAAGGTTGCACGATGCATCGCCGCACATGGCGTGGACCCGGCGCGTCTCACGATTGAAATCACCGAGGACTGCGTCATCGCGGACCCCGTGCAGGCGCTGCTCATCCTGGATCATCTGCGCGACGTCGGCGTCGAACTGTCGATCGACGATTTCGGCACCGGATTCTCGTCGCTCACGTACCTTCGCCGGCTGCCGGTCACGGAGCTGAAGCTCGACCGCACATTTCTGACAGGTGCTGCCGGCGACGAGCGGGCTGTGGCGGTCATCCGCTCGACGGTTGACCTCGCCCACTCACTCGGTCTGCGCATCGTTGCCGAGGGCATCGAAAACCTCGAAACGCTGGCGCTGGTGGACGACCTCGGATGTGATGCCGCGCAGGGGTATCTCATGGGCCGTCCGGTGCCATCCGAGGAGTTCGACCTCGGCCCAGTCGCGTTGCGAACAGCGCACGGCGCTCCGGCGGTCCTCCGCGTGGGCCGGCGCCAGGGGTCGTTCGTCGGCTGAGGTTTGCAGCAACCGCCGGCTACTTGATGAACACCTCTCCCGAGTGCGCCGGCAGCGTCTCCGAGGTCACCTTCTTTCCCTCGAGGTTGAGGTACGAGCCGCCGAGCTGGATCGTCACCGAGGATGTGCCGGGGTTCACCGCCGCCATCCCGTTGGAGTATGCCCGCGTGTATACCCCACCCTTCAGGGTCATGGCACCCGTCGGCGTCCCGATCGCGGTGTGATCAAGGGGCGAGTCCTCGCTCATTCCGGCAACGGACTTGGCGGCCGTGAAGCAGTACCAACTGTGCCCGTTGGTGCCCATCAGGAAGGTTGCGATCATGAAGATGTGCCACTGCGTCACTTGCGCCGCGGTCGCGTTGGTCCAGAGTTTGGTGACAACGCCGATCACCTCGCCCTTCGACCCGGCCGTGACGAGCATGCTCACGTCCTGATTCCAGACCGCAAGCGACGGCCAGGAATCCTCACTGTTCGTCGAAACGCGCAACCAGACCTCCGCCATCGCGGTGCCATCGGCCGTGAGCAGCGGCTGTGTGATCGAGAACTTCGACCCGTCGTGCAGACCGTTGGCCATGATCAGCTTGCCGCGGTTGCCGTTCTTGGTCGCCGTGATGGTGTTTGACTGGTCCGCAATCCACGTCTGCGGGGTGAACACCTGATGTGTGGCCGGATTGATCGGCGGTGCGGTGACGTATCCCGGCGACAGCGGCGCAATGCCGAGTGTGTCGAGGAAGCAGCCGTCGTACTTCGATGAGGCGTTTGTCTTCTTGCAGAGCGTCGCGACGGTCGACGCCCACTGAGCAGTCGGCAGCATCAGCCAGTTGCCGAATGCCTTGGACCGAATGCGCTTACCGTTCGCCCCGACGGCGTACCAGGACATCGGGTACAGGTTGCCTGCAGCCGATTGATCGAAGGCGCCGTTGATGTATGCGAGGACCTTCAGTGATGGGTTGGCCGCCTTCATTGCGGCCAGGTATGGCGTGAGCACCCCCGCATGCTCGGCGACCAGGTCGAAGTCCCTGGCGATCGCGATCGCCTCGGCCTCTGTCGGCTTCGAGCCGGTCGCCATGTAGAGCGGTGTGAACCGCTGCAGTGCGTTGGTCGCCGTCGTGTTCTTCGCTGCCGCCGGCTGGCTGCCAAGGAAGAATGTCGCGCCCACAATGGTGGCAAGGATGGCTGCGGCTCGTCGTCTTCCCGTCATGAAAATCCCCTGTGTCTCTCGCCCGCCTCATCAAACCGAGATCCGCGACGCCCTCAAGGGTGGGAGTGTGGTTGTGTCAGGACACCGAAGTCAAGCACCCACATGCACTTCGGGTGATCCAGGAGGCGCCGCGAAGGTCCCAGGGGTGGGTTTGCTACGATCTCGCGCCTAACAATTGTGTGGGCGGAGCAGCTGTGCGTCGTATTGCCCTGACCGTGGCCGTCGGTTGCCTTGCCGCTTCAGCGGCATTTGCAGGGTCTCCAAACGGAGCCGCGGCACCGCTGAGCCACGCGGCATTCCATAAGGTGGGCGCCGCGAGTGCGGGCGTGCTCCGCTCGGTGAACTGGTCGGGCTATGTGGTGACTGGTCAGACCTACACGCGGGTGGCCGGCTCGTGGTCGGTTCCGACGGTGATCGCCACACCGGGCAGCCGCTACGCATCCGACTGGGTCGGCATCGGCGGCTTCGATACCGGCGATCTGATCCAGGCGGGGACCACCGAGCAGTATGTGCACGGCCACGCCACGTACAACGCATGGACGGAGATCCTCCCGAAGTCCGAGACCATCATCCCGGGGTTCACCGTCCACCCCGGTGACGCCATCACCGTCGACGTCACCAGGGGTACCGGCAGGTCGTGGACGATGACGGTGACCGACTCGACGCAGCGCGAGTCGTTCTCGCGCACAGTGAACTACGACTCGCTCGAGAAAAGTGCTGACTGGATTCATGAGGCGCCCGAGGTGAACGGCACCATCGTGGATATCGCCTCCACCACCAATGTGGACTTCGATCACGGCACCGTGAACGGGTCCACGGTCATCGGCAGCGCCGGGACCTTGCACGAGATCCTGCTCGTGGGCGCAGCGCCCAGGGACACCCACGCGACGCCCTCCAAGCTCGACTCCGACGAGGACGGATTCGCGGTCGCCGACGGCACCAAGGCTCCGCCACCGCCGGCGAGCTGACCCGCGCTCTCGCTACCGCGGCCAGTCGAGGTCGACCACGAGCGGCGCGTGGTCTGACGGCAATGACCCCTTGCGTGCGTCACGGTCGATGTACGCATCGGTCACCGCCGCCGTGACGGCGTGGTCGAGCAGCACGAGGTCGATACGCATGCCCAGACCTTTGTGGAAGTTGCCGGCGCGGTAGTCCCAGTACGTGAACGGGCGGCCCTTGAACGCCCGCGGCTGCACATCGTCGAGGCCGAGACCGGTGATGAGCGCGGCGAGTGCCTCTCGCTCGGGCGGGCTGACGTGCGTCGACCCGATGAACGCCGCGGGGTCCCAGACGTCCTCGTCGCTCGGAGCGATGTTGAAGTCACCACAGACGAAGAGCGGTGGCGACGAAACCTGCTCGGCAAGCAGCGCCATGCGCAGCGCTTCAAGCCAGCTCAGCTTGTACGGGTAGTGGTCACTGTCGAGCGCGCGCCCGTTGGGCACGTACAGCGACCATACGCGGAGCCCGCCGCAGGTCGCGCCCATCGCACGCGACTCCACCTCTGGAAAGCCGGGCGCACCGGCGAAGCCGCGGGACACATCCGCGAGGCCGACCCGGGAGATGATCGCCACCCCGTTCCACCGTCCCTCGCCATTGAGCGCGACCTCGTACCCGAGCTCCTCAACCTCCGCGCGCGGAAAGGCGTCGTCGGCGATCTTCGTCTCCTGCAGACAGAGGACGTCGGGGCTGCTCGAGGCGAGCCACTCGACAAGCCTTGGCAGCCGTGCGACGACGGAGTTGACGTTCCACGTGGCCAGGCGCATCGGGCAAGGATAGGGCGGCAACTCGCTGCCCCGAGGAATGCTGCCCGAGGTTCAGAGCCCGAGGCCGGCCTGCAGCCGGGCCATGCCCTCGTCGAGCAGCACGTGGAGATCCGCCGTCGGGTCATCGATCATGACGAACATCACCGCCATCGCCACGCCGACGACGGCGCCGGCGACCGTGACCACCTCCATGTCGTCCGGGCGGCGATGTGTCCTCTCGGCCACGGCGCCTGCCAGCAGGCGCATCGCCTGACCGAACTGGTCGAGCATGCCGGCGCGGAGCTCCGGAACCGAGAGGATGAGATGCATCCTCTCCGACTGTTCCGCGACCTGCTCCGCTGAGAGGTGCCCGAATGTCTCGTCGAATGCCCGACGCAACGCCTCGATCGGGCCGAGCTCCGGTGGCTGACTCTGGAAGGCCGCGACGATGATCGGATCGAAGTCGTCGGTGAGCACAACGTCGGCCTTGGTCGGGAAGTAGCGGAAGAACGTGCTCTCCGAAACCTCGACCTCGTCGATGATCTGCTGCACCGTCGTGGCTTCGTAGCCCTGCGTGGTGAAGAGATGCAGCGCCTGGGCGCGGATCATCTCCCGTGTCCGCTCTTTCTTCCGCTCTCTCAATCCTTGAGTGGGCAGATCAACGGATGGTGGCAAGCTCGCGCTCCTCGAGAGGCTGCACGAGGTGATTTTCCGTCAACCGATTGCTGCGCGGTAGGAAGAGCAGCGTGAGCAGCAGCCCAACAATTGCGATGCCAACCGAGACGAGCAGGGCGGCGTCCATCCCGGTGACGAACGCACTGCGCACCGAGTCAAGGAGCGCCGTCGATCCGATCTGCTGCGCCACCACCACGCCGCCGAAGATGCTCTGGCGAACCGCCGCAGCAGCAGGAGCAGCGAGCCCGGTAAGGGCCAGGTGGGAGAGATAGAGCGAGCTGAGGACACTCCCGAGGATTGCGGTCCCAAATGGGCCACCCACCTTGTTCACCGCTTGCAGCACTGCCGAGCCGACCCCACTGCGCTCCTCCGAGAGCTCGACCAGGGCGGCCGATGTGGCCGTGGAGAGTGCAAGCCCCATACCGACGCCCACGATCGCCATCCACACCGCCACGAAAAGGGTGCTCGACGCAACCCCGGTGCTCGCTCCGATCAACAGGCCGATGGCCATGAACGCGAACCCGGCGCCGGCAGTGAGCTTCGCGCCGGCGAGCTTGACGACCCGGTCGGCAGGAACGGCCCCGACGATGAGCCCTCCGATCACCGGGAGCAGCCGGAGTCCCGAGCCCATCGCGTTGGTGCCAAGCACGCCCTGGAAGTACTGCGGGAGTGTGAAGAGCACGCCGATCATGGACAGCACGGCGAACGCCGCGAGGATGACTCCCCACGTGAAGGAGGCAGAGCGGAACAGCGAGAGGTCGAGCAGGGGCTGACCGCCGGGCTGCGCGTTGAGGCGGCGTTCCCAGAGGTAGAAGCCTACCAGCACAACGGCTCCGCCGGCCATCGCCAGAAGTGCTATCGGATCGGTCCAGCCGTCCTGGCCCGCGCTGATCAGGCCGTACGTGAGCGATACGAGGCCGGCAATCGAGAGGGCGACGCCGACCAGGTCGAATCCCGGACGCTCGGCGGCACGCGACTCCGGGACGAGTGTCGCAAGCGCGATCAGCCCGATCACCGCGACCGGAACGTTGATGAGGAAGACCCATCCCCACCAGAAGTTCGTGAGCAGCCAACCGCCGAGGATGGGGCCGATCGGGAGCGCGAGGAAGTTGGCGGCAGCCCAGATGCCGACGGCCTTGGGACGCTCCTCCTTCGTGAACAGCACGGTGAGGGACGAGATGGCCATAACGATGACGCCGGAGCCCGCGAGGCCGAGCAGGACCCGTGCGGCGAGGAACTCGGCGACCGACGTCGACAGCGCGCAGGCGAGCGACCCCAGCCCGAACATGCCCAGGGAGATGAGCAGGACCTTCTTGCGCCCGTAGCGGTCACCGAGCAGGCCGGCCGGCAGCATCGCCGCGGCAAGCACCAACAGGTACAGGGACGAGAACCACTGAAGATCCGACTCCGAGGCGCGCAACGCCTTCGCCAGGGTTGGCAGCGCGACGCTGAGGACCGTCCCGTCGAGGCCCACGGCCAGGACGCCCATGCTCACCGCGGCGAGTGCCCACCATCTGCGGGCTCCTTGCGTCTTCATGATGGTCACCTCTATCTGAAAGTAACTGTCTCATGATGGTAGCACGCATGAACACCGGTGACGTGAGAATTCGTCTTCTTCTACAACGACACGGAGTTCGGCTACGTCAAGGTGTGCAAGGCCCTGGACAGCGCCAACAGCAATGCCCTGGCCGGCGAAACCTTCGCCTTCGACGCGAGCGTGACGCTGAGCACCGGCCAAGGGACAGAGGAAGTGGAAACCGCGTACGTGGTGGCGAACACCTTTGCGAATGGCCCCGCGTGCGTGTTCCTCCTTGACGATGGCGGGGGATTCCCGATCGGCAGCGTGGTGACGATCTCGGAAGAGTCCGCGACGAATGTTGATGACCTGACCGGCACCCAGACGGTGGTCGTCCCCGGGATCTGGAGTCCGAGCGGCACTCCTGGGAACGACATCACGTCGGTGACCTTCACCAACCAGGCCGAGGGCACCATCGAGATCTGCAAGGACTACGCTGACCCGCAGACAGACGGCCAGCCGTTCCAATTCACCGTCAACGGTGGAGCACCCATCACCGTGCTGGCTGGTGAATGCTCGCCGGCGATCGCGGTGCCCGCAGGCACGGCAACCGTTGATGAGCTGGCGTCGACCAACTACCACGAGGTGTCGGTGACCGCCATCGGCCCCGACGGCAGCAACCGGATCATCTCCGGGACCGGCATCGCGCCTGACCTCAACCCGATCACGGTGAGCGTGCCGTTCGGTGGGGTGGGCAACGAGACGCTGGTGACCTACACCAACGCGGTCAACACCGGGGAGTTCAAGATCTGCAAGACCACCACTGCAACCAATGGCACTAATGGTGTCGTCGCGCTCGCTGGTGACACATTCACCTTCACGTACGGCTACCGCGTGGATGGCGCGCTGACCGTCGGCGACACGAGCCCGACGATTCCGCTGAACGCGCAGTCTGGCGTGATCGTGTGCTCGGGCATACTCGCGACCATCCCAGTCGTGAACGCCGACGGTACCTCAGTGAGCGTCGTCATCATGGAGGGCGGATTCGATGGAGTGTATGTAGCATCGATCAGCTACGCGGGTAACGGCACCGATTTTGAGGCCGATCCTCTCCACACGGATAGCGTCTTCTCTGTCGGCATCGGCGTGAACGTGGTCACGTACGACAACGAGCCGAGCCCTCCGGGACCAACAGGCCCGGTCCAGATGAGGACGATCGGCTGACAACTGTGAGCGGAGCAATCTGCGCGCAGCCGAGCGGAGCAAAGGAAAACTCAGATGGGGTCCCCGCGCCGGCGGGGCCCCATCTCTCCTCGGCTGACGAACGTGTCTCAGCCCTCCTTGACACAGACACCGCCACCGGCGTTTGCCTGTGCAACGATGGCGTTTATCGCGCGCTACACTCCTGCTTGCACTGGTTGTTCATGTTGATAACCAGGCCCTTGACGTTGGCGCTGGTTGAAACGCGGTAGGTGGAGGTAGCACAGCGTGTCCACGTCCGTACCAACGAAGTTCTTGCTCACGGAAGACGAGCTGCCGTCGCACTGGTACAACATCCTCGCGGACGTTCCTGAGCCGCTCGGCGCCTTTCTGAGCCCTCAGACCTTGCAGCCGCTGACGCCGCCGGATCTCACACCCATCTTCCCGATGGCGATCATCGGACAGGAGGTGTCGACCGAGCGCTGGATCGAGATCCCCGATCGCGTTCGCGACATCTACAAGATGTGGCGGCCGACGCCGCTCTACCGCGCAAGCCGATTGGAGAAGGCGCTCGACACGCCGGCGCTCATCTACTACAAGTACGAGGGCACGTCTCCGGCGGGCTCGCACAAGCCGAACACCGCCGTGGCGCAGGCGTACTACAACGCCGAGGAGGGAATCAAGCGACTCACCACGGAGACCGGCGCCGGCCAGTGGGGCTCGGCCCTGGCGTTTGCCGGTGGCATCTTCGGCCTCGAGGTGATGGTGTACATGGTCAAAGTCTCGTACCAGCAGAAGCCGTACCGCCGTGCCCTGATGGAGACGTGGGGCGCCAAGGTCCTCCCCTCCCCGACCGACCAGACGCAGTACGGCCGCAGCGTGCTCGCCCAGGACCCGGACTCGCCGGGCAGCCTCGGCATGGCCATCTCGGAGGCTGTCGAGGACGCGGCGACCCGCGACGACAGCCACTACTCACTCGGCTCGGTGGTCAACCATGTCCTCCTCCACCAGACGGTGATCGGGCAGGAGGCGCAAAAGCAGATGGAGATGGCCGACGCCTACCCGGATGTTGTGATCGGCTGCGTCGGCGGCGGTTCCAACTTCGCCGGACTCGCCTATCCGTTCCTCGCCGACCGCATCGCCGGGAAGACCAAGACCCGCTTCATCGCAGCCGAGCCGGCCGCGTGCCCGACGCTGACGCGCGGCCTCTACGCGTACGACTTCGGCGACACGGCCGGGATGGGACCGGTGGTCCCGATGTTCACGCTCGGCCACAACTTCATTCCCGACACCATCCACGCCGGCGGTCTCCGCTATCACGGCGACGCGCCATCACTGTGCCTGCTCGTGAAGAACGGCTTCATCGAGGCGCGTGCTTACAAGCAGAACGAATGCTTCGCGGAGGCGGTTCGCTTCGCGCGTTCCGAAGGCGTCCTTCCCGCGCCGGAGCCGTCGCACGCGCTGCGCGCGGTTGCGCAGGAAGCGGCGGCGGCACGCGAGGCGGGTGATTCCCGAGTGATCCTGTTCAACCTCTCCGGGCACGGGCATTTCGACCTCGGGGCATACGACGCCTATTTCGCCGGCAAGCTCGAGGACGTGGAGCTTCCCCAGGAGCGGCTCGATACAGCGCTCGCGGAATTGCCGAAGATCCCCGCCGGGGCCGCCTAACAACACGAACCGGCGCCCTCGAGATCTCGTCTCGGGGGGCGGCGGCTCCATGTGCTGTGCGCGGTGCCGTCGGCGTGGGCGTCACCCGCGCCGGTACCGTGGTCATGCCCGAGTCAGCACCGGAGGAGCGTCGAGTGAGCGACAGCGACGTCGAGCCGCGCCCGCACGGGCTCGGGATCGCGGTCGTCTTCGACTGGGCGCTCACCGCCCAGCTGACCACGCAGGCGATCGCGTCCGCCACGCGCAATCTCGGGTTCACGCCGGATCCGCTCGTGATCGTGGGTGGCCTGGTCGCCGGTGCCCTCCTGTTCGCCCTCGGCGAGGGGCTGCGCCGCGGCGTGCCGGCGCTGCGCCTCGTCCAGGTCGGGCTGATGGTGATCATCACCCTGGTCGGCGTGGCGTCCCTGGTGATGCTCGTGACCGGTCAGTTCAGTGGCAGCCTGCTGTTCACCACAGCCATCGAATTGGGATACGCGCCGTGGCTCATCTGGAGGCTGCTCGACAAGGAGACCGCCGCCTGGTTCGCGAAGGCCCAGGGTCGCGGCCGGGCTCCGCACATCTCCGGTTGGCAATGGGTCGCGGTGCTCGCGGTGTGGGCGATCGCCTGGGGCGTCGTGGTCGCCTGGGCGGAGTCGCTGTAGCGCGTCTGCCTCAGGCGGCGATGGTCACGCCTCGGCGCGTCGAGGAGTTCCCCGTGCTTCCGTCGCGTCCGGCTGAGGCATGCGCGCAAGGGTGCTGGCTCTGGCCCGCTTGGCCCTCTCGGCCTGGTTCGCGGAGATCATCCGGGTCATGAGCTCGCCAAACCCGACGGCCGGCGGGAGGGGGTCCTGTTGCGGAGTCGACTGCCGTCCGGTCACGACGCGGAGTGCCCTGTGTCCATGGCCTCACCCTGTGCCGAATCAACCGATGTGCCACGCCGGCGCCGACCTCGGCACAGCTTTCGCTCAGAAGCGTTGCAATCTGGGCGTTTGCGGCGTTGGCGCGCGTCGCGGGACGCGGACCCCCACTCGCTCCGTCTCGTGCGCGACGGTCTCCAGGCGTTCGGCGTGGGCCGCGTCCTCGAGGCGTTCCAGGCGCTCGGCGACGAGCGCATTGGCCTCACTGAGCGCGCGGATGGCCTCCTGCTGCCCGGACAGCGAGATCGAGAGTTGGAGACAAACGGCGAGGAGGAACGCGAGACCAACGCCGGCGAGCAGCCCGGTCGGTGTGATCGGCAGCGCGTGCGAGACACCGCCGATGAGCACCAGGAGCACCGCAGCACCGAGCAGGAGCACGGATACCGCCATCCACCCGAGCGCGTAGCGCAGCGAGAGGAGCCCGCGCCGCGCGAGCAGGAAGACGACGACGAGCAGGCCGATGCCGCCCATGGCCACGAGCAGCGACTGGACTGCGACGTTGCTCATGCCGTGTCGCTCTCCCAGTACGTGTGCTCCACGACACGCCGGCCGCGCGGCCGGTAGCTCTGCACGCGCAGTGCGGCCATGACACGAACCACGTACCACATGGAGCTGACGGTCCCCGCAGACGAGACGCCCGAGAACCGAGGGCGCATGTGCACGGCGACCTCGGCGACGCGATGCCCGCCGCGACCAGCTCTGGCAAGCGCCTCCACGGTGTCGCTGAGGTACTCGGTTGGATAGTTCGCGGCGAACGACCCGAGCAGCGGACCGCCGATGGCGCGAAATCCCGACGTCGCGTCGGTGATCCGCGTGCCCGTCTCACGTGACGCGGTACGCGCCAACCGACCCATCGCGATCCTGCGTCCGACGCCGACGTCATGCGGATGTCCGCTCGTGAACCGCGAGCCGATCACGAGGTCGGCGTTGCACTCGACCATCGTGTCGAGCAGCCGTGAAATCTGTGACGGATCGTGCTGCCCGTCCGCGTCACATTGCACCACCGTTCGGTATCCGTGTGACACGGCGAAGCGAAACGCGCAGCGGAGTGCGCCGCCGACGCCGAGATTGACGGGGAGTCGCAGGACGGTGGCGCCTGCGAGCTCGGCACGCTCACCGGTCCGATCGGTCGAGCCGTCGTCGACAACCAGGGCGTCATAGCCCTCGCGCCGCACCTCCGCGATCACGTGGGGCACGTTGGCTTCCTCGTTGAACGCCGGGATCACCACGAGGACATCGCTCTGCGCCTCGCGAGCAAACAGTTGATGGGTCGTCATCTAGTCGTGGGCTCCGTTGGTCGGTTGCCCTCTGAGCGATATGACGCGACGCGCCATCAGGCGTGATCCCCACCGGCGCCACAGCCACGGTCCGAATGCGAGCGCGAGCAGCGTCGCAATGCCGATGCCGAGCAGCAGCGCATAGTGCGGATACGCGATGTACTGGAAGACGACAACGTGCCGGCCGGGGCCGACGGTGACCGCCACGAACCCGGGAACGACCATATACGGGGTGGCCACGGTGCCGTCGACCGTCACCTGCCAGCGCGGGTCATACGTGGCCTTCAAGACAACTGCGGCGGTACGGTTCGCAACCACCTCGCTTGCGAAATAGCCGTCCTGCGGTTGGACGAGGACATCGTTGCTCGTGCCCGCGACGCTGTTCGGGGTCGCGGTGATCGGGAGCGTCGGAGCGGCCGCGACACCACCGTTGAATGCGACGGTCGCCAGTGCTCCCTGATCGAACGCGGGCGAGCGCAGAAACGGTTGCACCTGCGTCGCCATGTCGCCGCGGTTGGCTTCGATGATGCCCGAGGTATCGACGACCTCGATGTATCCGCTCGTCGCGACCTGCCAGAGGTTGTGTCGACCACTGGTCGCAAGCAACGTCGCCGGCACCGGCGTCCGCATCGAGCTCGGCATCAGGATGTATCGGATCCCGTAGAGCTGGTATTGCTCCGGGTCGTTCTGATTGAAGTACGCCTCGTTGTCGGCGACGAGCGATGGCGTGCGCAGGAGAAACCCCAGTTCGTCGATGCTGTTGTCAGCCAGGTACTGGTACACCGGGACCTGCCCGATGTCGTATTGCGCGCCCCAGTTCCCCGGCATTCCGGCGTAGGTGCGCCCATCGCCGCGCGCCCTGATGTCGTTGAGCAGCACGTCGAGGGCGGCGCCGTCGGTCTGGTCGCTCTCGACCTGCACCGCGATGCTCGACGAATCGCTTGCCGCGTACGCGGCGCGATCGAACCACGCCGGGAGGGTGATCACGACCGCTGCCGCCATCAGCCCGGCGGCCACCGGCACGAGGCGAACCTGTGGTCGCCGGCGTCGAGCGAGTGTGAGCATCGCTTCGCCTGCCCAGGCAAGACCGGCTCCGGCGAGCATGAGACCGGCGAGTTGCACTCCCATGATGTAGCGATGCAGGAGCAGATCGCTGCTCCCGGGAAGCAGGTTCAGGACAGCGCCGAATGTCGGCCGCCCGGAGAACAGGAACAGGCTCAGCGCCATGAGACCGAGCAATGCGCGAGCGCGGGCGTCGCGCCGGAACCGGCACGCGCAGACCACCGTGCCGAGGGCGACGAGCAGGCTGACAATCGGGAAGCGTCCGGAGTCGAAGATCTGGCCGGTGAACAGCCACCCGAACACCCGCGGCGCACCCCAAGAATTGAGCCAGAAGGTGTTCTGGTTGAACTCGCTGAGGTTGAAGTACGCGGCGCCGGTGAGCAGTGGCACGACGACCCAGGACGCGACCAGTGCTGCTCCCCCGAACACGAGGGCGGCGCGGCCGATGCGCGGCAGCAGCCCGCGCCACACGACGATGACGAACACGCCCACCGACAGCAGCGCGAAATAGCCGGTGAGGAAGTGCATGGCGATCGTCAGCCCGACAACCAGTGCGGCAAGCGCGTACTTCCCGCGGCCGTGGCCGTTGACAGCGCGCCAGCTGCAACCCCATGCGAGCGGGAGCAGAAACATCCCCCACTCCTGCGACCAGAGCCCGTTGCCGAGCCACGTGTAACTGAACGACTCATACCCATAGCCCGTGACGCTCACGAGCAGCGGCGTCAGCAATGCGGCGCTGCCGGCGGCCCACGGCGACCACCCGAGCATGCGGCTCCCGGCGTAGACGCTCACTGGAAAGAGTGCGAAGAGCAGGTAGCCGGTCCAGCGCACCGATGCATCGACGCCGAACACGAGCGAGACATACGCCGTGATCAGGTGCGGCAGGCTCTGATAATGGGAGAACTGCGCATCTCCCATGCTCAGGTATGGAAACCAGCCATCCAGCGGAAGCAGGTGTCCTTCGTGAATCTGCTGCACCGCCCAGCGCACCATCTCGAGATGGACCGATTCGTCGTTTGGGGGGGTCACCGTGGTCAGTTCGCCGCTCAGCGTCAGCAGGCTGAAGAGGCACGCACCGGCGACGAACAGCCATGGCGCCGATCCCCACCAGCGCGGGTGCCGGACATCCGCCACCTTCGCCACCGCCGCGGTGTGCCGGCGCGCAGGCCGCGAGCGAACTTGCGGCGGCGCGATCATGGTTGCGCGATCGTCGGCGGCTTCGCGACGGGCAGGCGCGACGCGAGCGACGGTTCGAGCGATACCGCCTTCGCCCAATCGGCCTTCGCCTCAGCGGTTTTCGCCTCGCCCTCCAGGATGAATCCGAGATTCAGCCATGCTGCGGCGAAGCTCGGCTGCAGTGCCAGCACCTTGAGGTACAGGTTCCCGGCGCTCGAGGGGTCAGATGCCGCGGTGTCGACAGCCAGGTTGAACATCGCATCGGGGAATGCGGGATTGACGACCACTGCATCCGTGTACTGAGCGACCGCCTGCGACGTATTGCCCTGCCTGTCGTAGACGGTCCCGAGGTCGTAGTGCGCGACCGCGTCGTTCGGGTCGAGCTTGATCGCCTGCTGATACGTGCTTTCAGCAGTGGAGTCGTCGCCGGCCAGCTGCGCCCTCAGTCCTTGCGTGACAAGGCTCGTCGCCGTCGGTGGGGTTCCGCAGGCAGCAAAACCGATGACGAGCAACCCGCATGCGAGCGCTTCGAATTTCCGTCGTCTGCCACGGGTCATCCGGCGCAATGGGCCACGGGTCCAACTCCGATCATGTGATGCAATCGATGAGCACCGCACGGGATGGTCCGCCCCGCAGCGAGTGCGAGACGGACCAGAGCCGTTACGGTCAATCCGTTGAGGCGGTCAGGGGTATCGCTTTTTAGTTACCGATACACACGAACTTCACGGCGTCGGTAGCTGTTGCTTCAGGCGTGAACGCGGTGCCCGACGTGTAAAGGAACTCAACCACGACTACCGAGTCGCTAGCCGCGGTGTCGGACCCGTAGCAAACGTAGCTGGCTGCGCTCGTGAATGCGCCGCCACCGGAAAGGGTGACCGCGGTCCCAGCTACACCAGTTCCGCTCACTTCGTGCACGCCGGTTGTGGCGGCACCGGTGGTGCTACTGCTGGCGATGGCGCCTGTCGCTCCGGTCGGTCCGGTGGCGCCCGCAGCGCCGGTGGGGCCGCCAGCGCCCGTGGATCCAGTCGGTCCCAGTGGGCCTGTCGGACCCGTGCTTCCGATTGCGCCCGTCGCGCCCGTCGCGCCCGTCGCGCCCGTCGCACCCGTGGCTCCCCCGGATGGTCCGGTGCTACCCGTCGGTCCCGTTGCTCCAGTCGCTCCAGTGGCCCCGGCGCCAGTGGGTCCGGTAGCCCCAGTCGAGCCGGATGGTCCTGTCGCGCCAACTGCTCCTGTGGCTCCTGTGGCACCCGTCGGTCCACCGGGGACCACTGCCGCGTAGTAGCCGAAGTAGTCAAGGATGATGTCGGTGCTACCGACTGCATTGAAGATATCGATCGCTCCGAGGGAGCTCAATCCGACCACCACCATCGCTGACGCAGTCTTCTCTGGGAGCACGTTGACGTTCGACGTGCCAGGAAGCCCCGTGCCGTCAGGATAGAGCGAGAGATACGTGGTACTGCTGGCGCCGACGACCGTTAAGTTCAGAACGATCGCCGTCGCGCCCGCGGGGATGCCGTTCTGTCCGGTCACCTGCCACGTCTTCTCCCCGGCCGAATAGAAGTGCATGGACAGGTTGAGTCGACTGTCGAGCGCGCGCACCGGTGTGATCGGTGTGAACGCGCTCTGAACGATCGGGCCCGCGTGCGCGACCCAAGCCTGCGAAGCCGCTAACGCCAGCGGTACGCATAACGCGACGCCGATGCTCCAGCCTCTCCTCCGTAAAACCCGGTCTCGATTCCGACTCTCAGCCATGTAAGGCCTCCGCGCTCCGTCGAGACCCCTCTGTGGCCGGATAGTGCGGTGTGCCTCCACCAAAAGTCGAGTGACATTTCAGTAACGTCACGTTTTGCGTTTCGTGAGTAGACTGGCGAGCGATGATGAGGCTGCATAAGGCGATTTCATATGTGCGCCACCGTACCGAGGCGGCTCGCACGGCGCCGAAGCGCCACCGTGCAGTGGCCGCGCCTGCGATCGGGCTTGTCCTGTTCGTGACAAGCTGTGCAGCATCTCCGGTGGCCAAGCCGACTGCCCAGGGGCTCGTCTCGATTCAGTCTGCGGTGACGTGTCCTGCAACGCCGGCGCATGTTGCTGTCCCGGATCCACCACGACACTTCGCCAGTGCGCCACGACTGGTGCTCACCCACGACATCGGGTACTGCGCGTTCATCGACACCACCGGCGGCGTCATTGCAATACGGCTCCGCCCTGAATACGCGCCGAATGCCGTGGCTGATTTCATCTCCCTCGCACGTCAGGGTTTCTACGACGGACTCCCCTTCTTCCAGACGTGCCCCGGGACGACCGGTCCAGCGTGTCCCGCGGGGGGATCGTTCGCGCTGACGGGGGCGCCATCGGCCGGCATCGACAGCGCCGGGTACACGATCCCTTCGGATCCGGTCGTCGGCGACTACCTCTTCGGCTCGGTGGCGATGTATGGGACCGATCCTTCGAAGATCGGTAGTGAATTCTTCCTGAGCACCGGCGACAGTCACACCCTCGCCCGCCGCTACGACATCTTCGGGCAGGTCACGGACGGCATTCCCGCACTCGCGACGCTGCGGACGGGAGACACCGTCGTCTGGATCGCGATCGTGGTGACCGCCCCGGAGCCCTGAGTTCAGCTCCGAAGACGGAGCGAGATGACCCCCACCATGCCGAGTGACGCGAGCGCACAGGCGGCGACGCCGAGTGGCAGTTGCGACGCCCCCGCGAGCCCGATCAGACCGCCCAATGCCGCAGGCACGAGCGCACTTCCGATGACGGCGCCGAGGATCGCGTAGGTCGTCAATGTGGTCGCGTTGGGAATCACCCGGGTCATCCACGAGACAGCCACCGGGAAGATCGGCGCCGCACAGAGGCCGACCAGCGCGAACAGCAGCGGCGGAGCGATCGCTGCACGAATGCCGAGCAGGAGCAGCGTGCTGATGATGAACGCGGGAACGAGAATGCGCTGCGGCGACCACCGCACCGCGAGCGGCGCAGTGAGCACGCGCCCCACAGTGAACGCTCCCCAGAAGAACGATGTTGCCGCGGCGGCGAATTGCGCCGAGGACCCACGAGTCAGGAGGTCGGTCGCCTCCCACGTCCCGACACCGGCCTCGATGCCCTCGTAGACGAGCAGCAGCAACGCAAAGGCGAGCACGAGCCCGAGAGTCCGGCGGCTGAGCGGAGGCGGTACGAGCTCTCGAGCCACCACCTCGTCCTCCGCCCGCCCGAGGAACACGACGCAGCCGAGCACACCAACGCCCACAACGGCGAAGACGATCGAGTACCCACTCGTCAATGCAACCACCGCCGGTCCGATGAAGTTGCCGGTCCCGTAGGCGGTGTTGACCAGGCTCAGCATCGCCGGGCTTCGGCGCCCGAACCGTGTCGCGTAGTACAGATTGATGAGCACCACCAGGCCGCCGGCTCCGATACCGAGTGCGAAGACCGCCAGCAGCAGGAGCGGCCAGCTCGGTGCCGCCGCAGCCGCCAGCAGTCCGACACCGAACAGGGTCGTGCCGAAGGCAAGTCGCCGGCCTAGCCTCCAGCGGGCATGGGTCAGCCCCATCGAGAGGAGCCCGATGATCTCGCCGAGGAAGTTCGCGCTGACGATCAGCCCCGCGACGCTGACGCTCACGTGGAATCGGTGGGTGATGTGCGGGATCGACGGGCCGTACGATGCGATCACGACGCCGAGCAGCACGAAGACGGCAAAACCTGCCGCGGTGACCGCCCGCGCCGGAGTGTCTCGATCACTCATCCGGGTGCACGATACGGGGCGGCCGCCTTGCGGACGCCTGCTGCGTCAGCCTCGCTTGCGCTGCTCGAGGTAGGCGTCGAGCGCGCGCCGATTCGCCACCCGGATCGGGATGATCGCGGGCAGCGCGTCGACCGGGTAGGCACGCACGCGGCCCTCCGGACCCACGTCGAGCATCGCGCCACCAGTGACGCGCGCGAGGTAGACGTGCGCGCGCATCGTCCCGGTCGGTGTGCCTGCCTGGATGAACGTCGATATCTCGCGGACGATCGCAACCTCAAGACCGGTCATCTCACGCGCCATGCGGATTGCGCCGTCCTCCGGTGCCTCACCGGGCGCGCACGGATCACTCGGCAGCGAGCCCGGCGCCTCGGGCGTGCCACCAGACGGATGAATGAACACGATCTCGCGCTCGTCGGTCTCGATCACGACAAGGGAGCCGTGGTAATCAAAGGTGTCCGGCAACCTCAGAGGTCCTGGTCACGTTGCTGATGCGGTCCGGTCAAGGATGCGGCTCTGCGTGGATCTCGCGTCCCGTCCTCGATCCGGGTAACCGCTTGCTCGAGTTGACGGAGCGTCCGCACCTCGTGCACGGAGGAGCAATCACGGCTGTATGTGTCCATTGCCGAATCCCCGCTCCCCCATCGCTGACGGGGCTCGGGATTCAGCCAGTGCACCTCGCGAACCCGTCTGGCGAGGCTTTCGAAGCCTCCGGCATTCGGTGGTCGATGGTTGTTTCGCGCGTCTCCGGCGATCAGCAGCGTCGAGCGCGGCGTCAGGGCGTCGGGAAACCGAACGGCAAGCTGCTCCACCACCCGGCCGAAGTCGCTGTGGCCGTCACGCCAGACGACGTTGGTGCGCGCGAGGATATGCCCCGGGGTGAGCACGCCGCCGGCCTCGACGACGATACGAGTCACGTCGTCGATGCCGTCGACGTACGCGAAGCAACGCAGCGTGGAGAACTCGGCGCTCATCGCGCTCATCAGCGCCAGCGTGAACCGCGCGAACTCGGCGACCGACCCGCTGACATCGCAGAGGATCACCAACTCCGGTTTCGTCGCCTTTGGCCGCCGCCACATGGGCTGGAGCGGCAGCCCTCCCGTGGAAAGCGACCGCCGGATCGTCCGGCGGACATCGAGCCGCCCCCGATGCGTCACACGGCTCCTTCGCCGGCCCCGGACTGCGAGCCTGCGTGCGAGCGGTCGCAACGCACGGCGCATGAGTTCCAGCTCACGTGGTGTTGCCGAGAGGATGGGAATGTCCATGGGGTCGACTGCGGTCGGTCGTTGCCCCTCGTGCAGCCCACGGTCGCCGAGCCGCGCGCGGATCTCGAGCGCGAGGAGCCGCCGGAACTCCTCGACACGTGCCTCGAGTTCGCCTGCGCCAAGGGCACGCTCAATCTCGGAGTCCTCCGTGTCAAGGATCTGACTCCGAATCGCCTGCTGCAGCAGGTTCGCAAGATCGAGTCCGCGGAGCACCCGGTAGAGAAATGCGCGCTCCGAGTCGCGAGTGCCGGCACCGAGACCCGCGAGCTGCTCGACGGCCTGCGCGGCAAGAACGCTGAGCGCGGCTTCATCGTCGGTCTGGAGCGCCGCGAGCAACTCCTCGAGGAGCTGCGACGACGCTCCGGCTGCTGCCGACGGCGCCGGTTGGGCTCCGGTCGATGACGCGCCGGATGGGACCGGTGATGCGGGCAGTGCGAGCGAGGCCCGTGTCAGCGCGTCGAAGGTGCGCTCGAACGTCTCGATGTCGTTCTGCCGCTTGACCAGGGTCGCGCGAAGCGCGGCACGAACCTGCGCGAGGCTCGACAGATCCACCGCCTCGAGTGCGGACGTGGCGTCCATCGCCTCGCCAGTGGAGACCGGCACTCCGGCGCCTCGGAGCGAAGAGGTCATCCGCAGGACAAGCCCACCCACAACGTCTGATCCAGTCATGCCCGGGATTCTGCACTCCCTTATCGGGGCCGATGTCAAGATGGCTCGCACGATGACCAGCTCGAATCCTCGATCAGTCCGCCTCGGACTTCTCGGCGGACGGCAGCCGTCCGCGTCACCCCCGCTTCGTGTCCTGCTCGCTCGCGCCGGCTGGGACTCGCTGTGGACCCCGGTCGATGCGGGCGGCGCGGAGCCGACGCAGGACGACGCGCTGCGAATCGGTGTCGTGGCCGAGAGCGTCGAGCAACTCCCGATTGCGACTTCGCACCTCTGGCTCCGCGGCGATGCCGCCCGACGTGCGCGCGAATCGGTCGCCGCCGCGCGTGATGCACATCGGGCGCTGCCTGACCTGTCAGCGGACGCAGGCGATGTCCGCGCACTCGAGGACTTGCGAAGCATGGCCGTCATGCCGGTCCTCGGCCCCGCATCAATCGAGCAGCTGCTCGATCTCCTGCGGTATTGCGACGGTAACGTCGCCGTCTGCCTTCCGGCATCACCAGGCAGGACCGAGGCCGAGGCGCGTGCGCGTCTCGCGCGCGACCCCGAACTCGAGGCAGTGGCCGCGACAGCCGCCGCGCTCGTCGGGACACTGGAACAGTGTCAGGAGAGTGTTGGCGTGCTCCAGGCCGCCGGCATGCGCGAGCTGCGACTCCGCCTGCCTGCGACCTCGGATCTCGCCGACGTCATCGCGCAAACGTCGGCCCTCGGAGTCGGGTCGCTCGCGAGGGTCCGGCCCGGAACGCCGCGGTCGCAGGCGCCGAACGCTCCGACGGGCTGGGGTGGGCGCACCTGAAGCATGCTTGCGTGTCATGCGGACGTGTGGACCGTCGGCGTGCAAAATGATTTGACACGCTGTCGATCGAGAGCGTAGTGTGTGGTTCGTTCGGTCTGCGACGCAACGTTCGCATAGCGAACAGACCAGGTCCAGTTATCCGAGGCTAGGAGCAAGGTGCCGGCATACGTCACTCGTTTCGGGTCGCTCGAGGACTATGAGAAGGGCGGCGTCGAGATCATCGACGATGATCCAAAGCGCTACACGTTCTCGAACGTCTTCGACGTCGCCGCGCACTCGCGGCCATATGAAAAAGTGGCGGTGGGCAAGAATCGTCAATACGTGCTCGAGGCGATCCGCGCAGAGGGTCAGTCGGAGTGGCGAAGCACGGTGCACGATGAGTTCGCGCTGGTCATGGACGGCGAGGTCGAGGTGACGCTCCATCGACTCGTTCCCGACGAGGAACCACCCGCGTCAACCCAGGGTTCCGTGCAACTGGGTCACGAGCCGTCTGGCCCGCGAATGGGTCGCGTGGTTGCCCGACGCGGCCACATGACCCTCCTGCCGGCGCACTCGGTATACCGATTCCACGCAGACAAACCATCGGTGATCCTCCTCCAGACGATCGAGGGCGAGGGGACGGTCTATCGATGGGGCGAGATCTGCCAGACACAGTGATATCCGCACAGAAACCGTCAGGAGCTTGCAAGCCAGCATGACCGTACTCATGGATACCGACGTCATCGCGAGCGAGCCGAACGCGCACGGCTACGCCGAATTCACCCTCGGCGAGTTCACCTTCCGGCGCGACGAGTACTTCGTGTACATCAAGTGGCCGACCGGGAGCCACGTGATGTCGGTGGACGCGTTTCTCCGCGCCATGCAACGCGACGTCGCATGGAATTTCTTCTACGGCATCGTGAACTTCGACGGTGTCGTCGGCACCGTCAATCACTACGGCAACGTCGACCTCTTCGCCGGGCGCTACAACGACGCGTATCGGAAGGCGGAGATGGATCACGTGGAGAATTTCCAGTCCGACCACATCAAGGCCACCTTCGAGCAGATACTCGCCGACTGGACCAACGCGGCCTTTGACCCCTTCGCCTCGCCGGAGGAGACCGGCAGCGCGTTTGGTGACAAGAACGGCAACAACATCGCGGCGGTCACCAGGCGCCGGGTGGCGTCCAAGCGAATGGTCAGCTGCGACGACGACGAGCAGATTCGCACCGACGCGACCCACCCGATCAACCGGATGTTCGCGGACGTTGGCCAGGACGTGCCGGACGTTGAGCCGGAGCCCGGATTCGAGAGCGACATCAAGGCCTTCAATCTGTACGCATACCTCTCGCGTTCGGACGTGACCTGGAACCCGTCGGTGGTGAGCGTCTGCAAGGACAGCCTGTACTGCCCCACCACCGAGGAATACATCCTGCCGATCATTCACGGCAATGACCGCGTGGAGTGGTTCGTCATGCTGAGTGACGAGATCATCTGGGCGGTGGAGGATCGGGACACGGGTGCGGCGCGGTCTCGCGTTGTCATGAAGCCGGGTGATGTCTCGGCAATGCCGGCGAACATCCGCCACCAGGGATACGCACCGAAACGTGCGATGCTGCTTGTGTGGGAGAACGCCGACCCAGAGCTCCCGGACCTGTACGCGACCGGCACGTTGCCGAGCCATCCCGTGGACTTCTGACCGACGCCTCCGTGACGCTCGAGGTGCACTTGCCCGCGCGAGCGCGCCTCGACCCGGACAAACTCAGAACGCGTCTCTTCATCGGCGGCGCATGGGTCGACGCGATCGCCGGCGGCGAGATCGACGTCCTCGATCCGCACGACGGGTCGCTCATCACACGCATTGCCGAGGCACGCGCAGACGACGTCGACCGCGCTGTGGACGCCGCCGAACGTGCCTTCCCCGCATGGGCCGCCACGCCGGCGTCAGAGCGCGGCAGAATCCTGCTCCGCGTCGCCGATCGAATCGAGGCCGAAGCGGCCGCACTGGCGCAACTCGAGTCGATCGACACAGGGCATCCGGTCCGCGATACGACCCGTCTCGATGTCCCACGCACGGCAGCGACCTTCCGGTACTTCGGTGGCATGGCCGACAAACATGAGGGCTCGGTGATCCCCGTCGAGCGGGGCTTCCTCAATTACCTGCTGCGTGAGCCGATCGGCGTCGTCGGCCAGATTGTCCCGTGGAACTTTCCACTGATGTTCACGAGCTGGAAGCTCGGTCCGGCGCTGGCGGCCGGCAACACGGTGGTCATGAAACCGAGCGAGCTGACCCCACTCAGCACGCTCCGCATCGCGGAACTGCTCCAGGAGGCAGGGGTGCCCGACGGGGTGGTCAATATCGTTCCGGGGTATGGCGATCCCGCGGGTTGGGCGATCGCCACGCACCCGCGGATCCGCAAGCTCTCGTTCACTGGATCGACCGCCGTGGGTCGCCGCCTTGTCGAGGGCAGCGCCGCAAGCTTGAAGCGGCTCCAGCTCGAATTGGGCGGCAAGGGCGCGAACATCGTCTTCGACGACGCGGATCTCGAGTCCGCGGTCAACGGATCCGCGTTCGCGATCTTTCACAATCAAGGTCAGGCGTGCATCGCCGGTTCGCGGCTCCTCCTCCACGAGCGCATCGCGGACCGCTTCCTTGCCGACTTCCTCACCGTGGCCACCAACATCAGGCTCGGCGACCCACTCGACACGGCAACGGAGATGGGTCCGCTCACCTCGAAGCTCCACCGCGACCGAGTGCTGTCCTACGTCGAGGTCGCGCGCGCCGAGGGTGGCGACATCCTCTGCGGCGGCGAGGCGCCCAGTGTGCCGGGCCTCGCGGACGGGTACTACGTCAAGCCCACAGTGGTGCGCGCTCGCCCCGACAACCGGGTGAGTCAGGAGGAGGTGTTCGGGCCGTTCGTCGTCGTCACCACCTTCGCCGATGATGACGAGGCGTTGCAGATTGCCAATGCCACCGAGTACGGCCTCGGCGGTGGGCTCTGGACGCGCGATCTTGCACGCGCCCACCGCGTGGCCGGTGCGTTGCACACCGGCATGGTCTGGATCAACGCGTACAAGCGCGTCTCGCCGGCGTCCCCATTCGGCGGCGTCCGCGGCTCCGGATACGGCCGGGAGATGGGGTTCGAGGCGATGCACGAATACACGCAGCCGAAATCGGTGTGGGTCAATGTCGACGCCGCATTGCCCGCGTGGTATCCACCGCCGAGCGCCGAGCGATGACCGGGGCGTTCACCTGGACGGCACTCCCTTCGCGGGTGGTGTTCGCCGCCGGTGCGCTGGGACAGGTGCCCGAGGAAGTTGACCGTCTGGAGAAGCGGCGCGTGCTCCTCATCGGTGGCGGGACCTCCACTCGCGAGGCGTTCCTTCGCGTGCGCGAAGGCCTCGGGGACCGCGTCGCCGGGGTGGTCGGCGGTTCGACGCAGTACGTTCCCGCGGACCTTGCGGACGACGCCGCGTCGACCGCGCGCGAGGTCGGTGCCGATGTCCTGGTGACGGTTGGCGGTGGCTCGGCGACCGGTCTCGGCAAGGTGCTCGCCTTCACGTGCGACGTGCCGCTCATCGCAGTGCCCACAACGTACTCGGGATCGGAGATGACCGCAATCTGGGGCCGGACCACCGCGGGTCGCAAGCACACCGCATTCGACATCCGCGTGCTCCCGCGCGCCGTCGTCTACGACCCTGAGGTCTGTGCCGGCATGCCCGCGCGTCTCGCCGGGGCCTCTGGCATGAATGCGCTCGCGCACTGCCTCGAAGCCCTCTGGTCCGCTGGGGCGAACCCGATCACGACCTCCCTCGCAGTGGACGGGGGTCGGCGCCTGATTGAGGGGCTCCCACGCGTGGTCGACGACCCCGCAGACGTCGACAGCCATGGCGGCAACCTCATCGGCGCCTGCCTCGCCGGCGTGGCACTTGCGCAGGCGGGCATTGCGGTGCATCACCGCACCTGTCACGTTCTCGGTGGCGGATGGCAACTCCCGCACGCCGAGACGCACGCCGCTGTGCTGCCCCACTCGACGGCGCTCGTCGCCTCCCGCGCGCCCGACGCGATGGTGCACGCGTCGCGAATCCTGGGCGATCGCGACGCTCCCGGTGCTCTCTTCGAACTCCTGGAGCGATTGCGCCTGCCGACGACGCTCTCTGCACTCGGCATGCCCGAGGACGGGCTCGACGAGGCAGCACGCCGGGTGATGGAGGGCAGTCGCGACGACCCCCTTGTCCCCGACGAGCAGGCGGTACGGCAGATGCTCGATGACGCATTCTTCGGCCGCAACCCGCGCGGTCGCAGCAATCTCGGTGCTGGCGCTGTTCCGGAAGGATGAGCGTCGATGGCTGAACGATTCCGCGACCCGGCCGACGTCCTCGAACGGCTCGCGGCCGCCGGGTACCTCGCCGATGACACGATCGCCTCGGCGGTGTTCCTTGCGGACCGGCTCGAGAAGCCGATCCTGGTTGAAGGGCCGGCGGGGGTCGGTAAGACCGAGCTCGCCAAGACGCTCGCGACGATCACGGGATCACGCCTGCTTCGCCTTCAGTGCTACGAGGGTCTCGACGAGAGTCGCGCGCTGTATGAATGGAACTACCGCAAGCAGCTCTTGCGCATCCAGGCCGGCGGTGGCGTTCCCGATGTCGAGGCCGACATCTTCAGCGAGCCATTCCTGCTCGAGCGCCCGCTGCTCGCCGCGATCCGTGCGGAGGACGAGGTGGTGCTGCTCATCGACGAGGTGGATCGCGTCGAGGTCGAGACCGAGGCACTCCTCCTCGAGGTGCTCGCCGAATTCCAGGTGACCATCCCGGAGCTCGGCACGGTCCGCGGCACGCGGCGTCCGTTCGTGGTGCTGACCAGTAACAACACGCGCGAGTTGAGCGAGGCGCTGCGTCGCCGCTGCCTCTTCCTGGCCCTCGACTACCCGACGATCGAACGCGAGCGAGAGATCCTGCTCGCCCGGATCCCGGGGATTGAAGATCGCCTCGCGCGCCAGGTAGCGCGCGTCGCACGCGCAGCGCGGCGCCTCGATCTGCGCAAGACCCCATCGATCGGCGAGTCGATCGACTGGGCACGCGCGCTGATGGCGCTCGGCCACGTGGAGATCACAGCGGATGCGCTGACCCAGACCCTCCCGGTCCTCATCAAGTCCCGTCCCGACCTGGTCACCGCCGGGCGCGAGCTCGGCGGCACCACGGGGGGCGCCTCGCAGGGCGACTAGCGGGGATCGCACGCCGGCTCGTGGGGAGCACGGTCAGGATCTGGACGGTCCGCATCGCTCCGATGTGGCTTCTGGGGTGCACTCCGCCTCGAGAAGTCACAGTCACACTGGCGGCCATCACCAACCTCGCTACGGAACTGCACGACCCCAGCGCGAAGTATCCGAGTACGCAACCCTCGATCGATCACTCTCAGATCCCAAGTCGTCTCCGATCCCAGCCTCAATCGCCGGCTGGCTCGCGCCTTCGTTGCGATCGGCAGCCTGATTGCGGCGACGCTCATCCTCACCGGGGCTTGCTTCGGGGCTGTGCTCGGGCACTATGAGCCCGAGATCCACGCATTACTCGCGGGCGGCAATGCGATCAACCAGGCGCACGACGGGATGCTCGACGAGGAGACCGGGCTTCGCGGCTTCATCGTCACCGACGACCCGGTCTTCCTTGCTCCGTATTACCAGGGCAAGGACGAGCTCCTCGACGGCGATAGCGCAGCTCTCGTGCTGGCAACGCACTCCGGGCTGGTCGGGGAAATCGTGAGCATGCGTGTCGCGGAGGAAGACTGGATCAGCTCATGGGCGATTCCGGCGCTGACCTTCCCGAACTCGCACAACACCGTCGCGACTGTTGAGAGCTTCCTCTTGAGTGGCAAGAACCTGTTCGACGCGTACCGCGCGACGAACAGTGCGGTGAGCACTGCCGTCAACGCAGACATCGCGGGCGAGCAGGCTCAGGAGCACCAGATCGTGCTCATCGCGCTCGCGCTCGTCGCGGCGACACTCGCACTGGCCGTCGCTGTCGCGCGCCGCAACCATCGCGCGCTCCGCAAGGCGCTGGTCGAGCCGTTGAGCGATCTGCTCACGACGATGCGACAGGTGGCAGCGGGCGACCTCACTGCCCGCCCAAGCGGTATCGGACCTCCCGAACTCAGAGCTGTCGCCGTCGAACTTGGACGCATGACCGACGCGCTCGCGACTGAGCGATCCCAGATCGTCGCGATCGAGGCCGATGCGAGCTCGCAGGCGAAACGTCTTGGACTCATCGTCAACGTCGGACGCGAGATCACCGGCAGCCTCAATCTCCGTTATGTGGCGGAGTCGGTGAGCAAGGCGGCACTGTTGATCAGCGGGTTTGCAACTGCACGGATGTGGCTGATCGACGACGAGCGTCGTGTGCTCAGCTCGGTGTACCAGACGCATGTTGAGGTCGGGCAGTCCGTCGATCGGGACTCATTGCAACTCGGCGAGGGTCTCGTCGGGAGGGCGGGACAGTTCGGTCGGACCCTGTCGACACAGGCCGAAGGGAAGCTCGCCACCGATTACAGCGCCGGCACCGCAATCGCGGCCCTGGCACTCCCGATGATCGTCGGGGCGCGGATCGTCGGCGTCCTCGAATTGACGTCCGATGAATCGGTCCAGATCGACGAGAGCAGTCTCGACGTTCTGCACAGTCTCGCCGGTCAAGCGGCCACCGCCGTCGAAGCGGCACGGTTCCACGCGCGGGCGGATGAGATGAGTCACACCGACGTCCTCACGCGCATGCCAAATCGACGCCGCCTCGAACTCGACCTCGAACTGGAGATCGCACGGAGTCAGCGGTACAACCGTCCAGTCGCGTTCATCATGCTTGACGTCGACCACTTCAAGGAAGTCAATGACACGCACGGGCACCAGGCAGGTGATGAGATTCTGTCCGAGTTCAAGACGGCTTTCACCGCCGCGTTGCGAGAGACCGACACGGCGTATCGATTCGGCGGTGAGGAGTTCTGCGTCCTTCTCCGCGAGACCAACGCCGAGGCGGCATCCATCGTTGCCGAGCGCATCCGCGCGGGAATCGCGGATCGCTTTGCTGGGAACCTCGGGTCCGCCTTGGTGACTGCATCACTCGGCGTCGCGGCGATCCCCGGCGATGCCGTCGACGCGAAGACATTGATCGCGGCGGCGGATCAGGCCCTGTACGTGGCCAAGGCGTCGGGACGCAACCGTGTCGTGCGTGCCCCCGCCAGCGTTGCTCTGCAGGCCGTCGCTCCTCGTGGGCCGTCCGCACGGCGTCCCGATCCGGCGGTGGGGCCGCGCGCGAGCCGAGTGCCCCCGGTCGCCGCCGACCGGTCCTGAAGCCTCGATACTCGCCCCGCAGTCCTCACACGTGTGGCTCCCACGAGAAGGAGCGGAACGCGATCAGCGCCCCTCCAACCCCCCAGATCGCCAGTATCAGCAGGTCCCCGCCGTTGAATCCAGTGCTCCCAAGCGGGGGCACCACCGCCGTCTTGATGGCTTCATTGAATGGCCCGATCGGAAAGATGTGGGTCAGGATACTCAGCCACTGCGGCGGGTTGGAAATCGGGATGAAGACGTTGGAGACGAAGAAGAAAGGGAAAACCGAGAAGTTGACAACTGCGGGCGCCGCATCGGAATTAGGGACGAGCGTGGTCACGGCCAGCCCGAGCGCAGCAAATGCGGCGGCGCCGATGATCAGCGTGATGACGAGGGCGGGCAGTGTCGCGACCGGCACCTTCACGTGGTACGCGAGGGCACCGAAAGCGAAGCAGATGACGACAAGGACGAGGGCCACGACGACCGTCTGCAGGATCCGTCCGCTCAGAAATGTCCATCGCGGGATGGGCGTGCCGCGGACACGTTTCAGGAACCCCGTTTCACGCGCAGTCGTCACGCTGATGGCGAGGTTCGTGTAGCACGCGCTCACCACCGAGAAGGTGATGATCCCGATCATGGTGAAGGTCGCGGAACTCACCTGGTGGCCGTTGATATCGAGAGGTTCATTGCCGAACAGGGCAGAGAACACGACGAGGAAGAACACGGGCAGAAAGAGCGTGAAGAACGCAGCGGCTGGGTTGCGCCAGAAGGCGCGGTTCGCGGATCGAGCGAAGCGAGTCACGAGCACCAGGTCGCCGCCGATCACTGGAGGGTGCCCCCCTGTTCCGCCTCGCGCGTGAGCTCGAGATACACGTCCTCGAGCGACGCCCTGGTGACTTCGAGATCCCCGAGCCGAAGCCCGAGGAACAGGAGTGCCGGGTCGCCCGCGAGGCCGACCGCCATATCAAGGCGGCGACGCTGTCCACCGGACAGCTTTCCAACGCGCGTGTTGCGCTGCTCGGAGAGGCCCACAAGCGCCAGCGTCTCGCTGATCGGAAGCGGTGACCGGTAGCCCTTGACCGAGCAATTCCACGGTCTCCGCGACGGTGAGAAACCGATCGACCGTCGTGTCCTGGAGGACGACGCCGATGCGCTCGCGATACGCTCGCTCGCCCTTCCCGGGATCGAAGCCGAAGACCTCGACGCTCCCGGAATCACGGGTCCGGAAACCCTCGAGAATCTCCACGGTGGTGGTCTTGCCGGCTCCGTTGGGCCCGAGCAATGCAAAGACCTCGCCTTCGGCGACAGTGAAACTGATGCCCTGCACCGCCGGCATGCCGTGGTAGGACTTGCGAAGCTCCTGGACCTGGATCGCCGTCACGCGAGACGCGCCGTCACGAGCAGGCCGTGATCCGAGGGCTGGTTCGTCATCGGTCAAGCCTGCTCCGCGCCCGGCATCAACGCCAGTGCGACCCGTCAGCAAGCTCACGTGACATCTGTCACGTGGAGGTGAGCAAACCCGCGGATCAGCGCAGTGTCGCGGGAGACGTCTGCGACGGCTCAGACTATTGAGTCATGCTCAATGTCCGGCCGCCGATATCATAGGTTCCGTCTTCAGTGGTCGGCGGTCCGCCAACGAGTGTGCCGAGCCGCGCAGGCGGTTCGTCAAGAATCCTTGCCGCCATGACCAGTACGGTGGTCGTCGGTGCGGCACTCGGACTCGCGGTGGGCTATGCGACTCGACCCGTTTCGCGTGTTCCGACCCTCCTGCCGGCGTTGCCGAGCCCCGCCACAGCGCGCGCTTCGGCGCTCTACGATCGGGCACTGAGCACAATCGCCTCATCCATCGGGTTTCACTACGTTGCTGTCTTTCCCGGAACCGAGACGATCGTAGGAGACGCTGCCCGATCCGCCGGACGGCAGGTCGTCACCTTCAAGTCCAGCTACGGCCTTGAGGCCTTCACACTCCTCCTGGACAGCAACGGCACCGTGTATTTCCAGGGGAATGCCGCTGCGGTCGAAGACCAGCTCGGGGTCTCCGCGATCAACAGTTCGAAGATTGAGAACAGGTGGGTGGCTCTGTCGCGGGCTGATGGCCCGTATTCCGACCTCGAAGTGGGAATCACCGTTGCCGATCAGAGCATCTTCGTGCCGATGATCCCAACCTCCACGGCCTCAGTCCGGGTTGACGGCATGACCGCAACCCAAATCTCTGGGACTGTGACGGCTGCGGATGATCCCGCGTCCACGGCACGCCTCACGATCGCATCGGGTTCGGACACACCGCTGGCGTACGCCTCGACCGCTGCAACGTCGGGTGGTGGGACGACGAGTACCGTCACGTTCAGCGCGTGGGGGACGGCGGTACCGGTCGGCACGCCGTCTCGAGCGATTGCGTGGTCGACAATCGGGGCTTCGATGCCTCCAGGCGGATACGGCAGCGGGTAAGACCGTACGTGGAAGTCCTTCCACCCGCCGTGCAGGCGGGGCGCTCGCTCCGTCAGCTGTCGCGAAGCCTGGGGATGGACCGCGATCAACTGCGACAGATTGTGGCCGATGCCGAGGCCGCATACGGGCCCGCGGTGCCGAGGTGATGGGTCATCCGACTAGGTGATCTCGTAGATGTCATAGATAGGCCCCGCCGGCACGCGACGGCCGACTCCGACAGCCACGATCCGGTTGAGCCATGAGTATTCGTCGCTCCCGGTCTCGAACGTCGGTGCAATTCGGAAGTAGTACTCGGACGGATCGACCGATTCTCCGCGACCCAGCGCCTCCATGACGGATGGTGGTCCATGGCGAAAGCCGCTGTAGTACATGTAGATCAAGGCTCCGTCGTGGGTTTCGAGGACGACGCGGCAATCAATCGCGATGACCTTGTCGGGGCGAATACTCATCCAATCGGCGCCGAACGGGAGCACCCGGCCTCGAAGACGTGGACCGTCGAATTGTCCACCCAAGATGGGAACGATCCGCCGCTCTCCTTGAGGCATCAGGCCGACTTCCATCGGCGAGCCGACCTCACCCGTCAACGTGCACAGAAACCTCGAGCGGAGCGGCATCGGCTGATCGACTTCACCCGATCCTCTGGTCATGCTGACGACCTCCTTCAGTCGACGTAGCGAACCTTGTCCGATTGGAGCAGCGATCGCATGAAGTCCGGCACTCGGAGGCCTTTCAGTGCCTCATCCTCGAAGATGGATTCAGCCGAGCGCACTGCGTCCAATCGAGTCGCAACGAGTTCAACCTCCGCTCGCGGGACCACGACCACACCGTCGCGATCGCCGACGACCAGGTCGCCAGGCGCGATGCTGATGCGGCCGACGACCACCGGCAGCCCGACCGTGCCCGGTCCCGACCGAGCGGACGACCCCGGAGTCACGCCTCCAACAAATACCGGAAGTCCGGTGGCAATGATGCCGGCGGTGTCTCGAGCGAGTCCATCGGTGACGACGGCCGCCACCTCACAGTTCCGAGCATATCGTGCGAACAGGTCACCGAAGACTGCCGATCCAGTGAATCCGTCGCATGCGGCCACGATCACATCGCCAGGTCGAGCCGTGGCGAATGCGGCGAGGATGGCGAGATTGTCATCCGCGCCGGCGTGACACGTGAGGGCCGGGCCGGCAAATGACGCCACCTCAGGATCCAGTGGTTTTATCCGGTAGTCAAGAGCCCCCTGCCCGTCCATCGCATCCACGATATGCACGGTGGCGGAGCCGGCGAATCGGGCGACGTGGTTTGGATCAACGCGCGCAAAGTCGCGACGAATGGTCAATATCGGAGCATCAGCGATCATGGTTCCTCATGGTAGTGGTCGCGCTCATCCGAGTCAGCAAAGGATCAAGCACCGGGCACCAACGGAAGTGAGTCTGCCCGGGCGGCTGGTCTCGTTCGATGCCGGTCGCCGCGTCGCGCGAGCGTCTAGCCCGAACGCACCAGGCCGGGTACCAGCTCGCGGTCATTGAAGATGTCGATTGTTACAGCCCGATCGTCGACAACCGTGAACGCCAGGATTGCGAACGGGATGCCTTCATCGAATGCCACCGCGCCGGCCGTGCCGTTGATCAGCGCTGGGCGGACGAACGGCGCGAACTTGCGAGCCATCATTGCCGCACGCGCGACCTTGTCGGCGCCGCGCAGCTCGAACATTCCGGCGCGGCCATGCGAGCGCGCAACGACGTCGGGGTCCAGCACCGCAACCAGAGCGTCGAGATCCCCCTCGCGAGCGGCAGCGAAGTACGCGTCGACAACGGCCCGCTGACGCACCAGGTCAGAGTCGGGCTGCGGCGCGGCACTTCGGATGCGGCGCCGGGCTCGACTCGCGAGCTGCCGAGTCGCCTCGGGCGAGCGCTCGATCAGTGCTGCGATCTCCTCGAACGGGACGCCGAACATGTCATGCAGCACGAACGCAAGGCGCTGTGCCGGGCTCAGGGCGTCGAGCACGACCTGGAGCGCGATCCCGACGGCTTCGGCAAGCAGCACCTCGTGCTCCGGATCACCGCGCGACTCGAGCGAGACGAGCGGCTCGGGCACGAACGCGTCGAGCGGATCCTCGGGGTGCCGGCGCCTGTCCCGCAGCATGTTCAGACAGATCCGCGCGACAACCGTGGTCAGCCACCCCTCGAGGTTGTCGATGCCCTCGCCGTCCACCCGTTGGAGTCGAAGCCACGCATCCTGTACCGCGTCGTCGGCGTCGCTCAACGATCCGACGATCCGGTAGGCGATCGAGCGGAGCCGCTGCCGCTCCTCATCGAATCTCCTCGCCAGGTCGAGCTGGGTCATGTCACATCGCCGCCGGGTTTCGGGTCATGTCCAGTAGACCCCACCGAACCAACGATGTGACAGGAGGCCGACCATGGCGCGGATTCAGGGAGTACAGCGAGCCCAGGCCGGGCCGATGGTCAAGCTCGTCTACCGGTTCATGCGCAGAGGCATGAATCAGATGACAGGACGCCTGCCTACCAAGGGCAGTGGGATCGAGCCAGTCGAAATCTGGGCGCATCGACCGAAGATGATGAGCGGCATGGGCAAGTTCCAGCAGGCGGTGCGGAAAGGGAACGCGATAGAAGAGCGGCTCAAGAACCTGGTCGAGCTCAAAGGCGCACAGATGATCGGATGCGAGTTCTGCGTCGACCTCGGCTCTCAGATCTGTCGCAACTCGGGCATCACCGATCAGGAGCTCCTGGCGCTTCCAGACTACGCTCACAGCGACCTGTTCACCGAGCGCGAGAAGCTGGCGCTCGATTACACGGTCGGCGTGATGCGAACGCCGGTCGATGTCACCGACGAGCTGTTCGCTCGCATGAAAGAGCGCTTCAGCGACGAGCAACTGGTTGAGATGACCGCGCTGCTCACGGTCGTCAACCTCGACCGGTTCAACGCGGCTTTCGCGGTCAGCTCCGCCGGCTTCTCCGAGGGGCTGGTCTGCGTGCGGCCGGATCGTCCGACGCACCAGCCGGCATCGGTCGCACCTTGACGACGAGCGGCGACGAGCCGCGGAGCCTGGGGTTCGCGGTGTGCCGTCCGACCTCGCCGCTCAGCCGAACGCCGCCAGGTCGATGCTGTCCGCCATGTGCAGGTAGCCGAGGTCGTTCGGATGAAGGTGGTCGCCGGAGTCCCACCGGGTCAGCGTGCGCGTGGGGTGAACGGGGTCGCGCAGCGCCGCTTCGAAGTCGATCACCGCGTCGAAGACGCCGTTGTCACGGATCCAGGCGTTGAGGGCCTGTCGCTTGACCTCACCCTCGGGGGTGTAGTGGCCGCCGTTGAACGTCTCGTTCTCCCACGTCAGCACCGTCCCGACGAAGGCTGTGAGGCCGGCAGCGTGCGCCCGCACGGCGAGCTGGTGCAGCCCCCTGATCAGATCATCAGCGGTGACGATCTCGTCGGCTCTCCCCTGGCTGTTTCGGAGATCGTTGACACCGAGCAGGACGACGACGTGCGAGACGCCCGGCTGCGCCAGCACGTCGCGGTCGAAGCGGCGCAAGCCGCTGTCGCCGTGGCCGTCGTGGAGCATGCGGCCGCCACCGATGCCTTGATTCACCACACCCAGCTGGCGCCCGGTCTGCCGCGCGACGAGTCGCCGTGCGAGTTGGTCGGGCCAGCGGTTGTTCGCGTCGAGCTGTGAGATGTTGCCCTCGGTGAGCGAATCGCCGAACGCCACGATGCCGCCGACCTCCCGCGGAGCCAGCACCTCGATCGCGGTCACGAACAGGAAGACTTCGGTCTCCTCATGGACGGGCATGTCGGTGGCGGACGCGAAGTCGCCGCCCGGCGAGATGTAGTTCGTCTGGTGAGCGGGGTCGTGGCCGGTCAATGGGAAGCTCGCAGGCACCTCGTCCGGGAGGTAGACGCTCACCGCCAGATCGACGAGCGGCGCCACGTCCAGATCCACCGGATCGCTCACGACGAGTGCGCCGGCGGGGATGGCGGTGGATGGTGATCCGTGAAACGTCAGTGGACGGCCTGAACCGTCGACGACGCCGGCGCCTTGGCTCCGCAGCCCGAGGTGCGCCGCGCCGACAGCGAGGTCGCGCGCCCCGCAGGCGTTGGAGATGCGCACCCGAATGCGGGAGCCGCCGATGCTGATGCGAGAGATCATGCGCACCGTCTGGCCGGCCAGGGACATTGCGTCCACCGGCACGGGCGCCGTCGTCCAGGTGCCTACCCAGTGGTTGTCTCGCTCGTCCATGGTGGCTCCTGGGTATCGGTGTTCAAACCGGGATCCGGTATTCGTCCGCGTCGCCTCTCGAGAACGCTCGACGGTCGGCGTGCCGCATGTCAGCGTTCTTGCGCCACTGAGGCTACGGGGCCATCTCGAAAGGCGGCCGTGTTCCACACCCGGATTGCGGCCGCGAACTCGGCGGGCGTCTCCGAAGGCGCGAAGTGCCCGACACCCTCGAGCATGACGGTGCTCGAGTCCGGAAGGAGTTGCTGCCAGCGGGCCAGCTCGGGCGCCTGGAAAGCGTCGTCCTTGTCGCCCCACAGCATGAGCGCGGGCAGCGCCGAGAGCGCGGGCAGCCGCGCTTCGAGCGCGGCGAGAAACTCGCGGGAAGCGATGATCTGTTTGGGCAGAATCCAGGTCGGCGCGCGGCGGCCTGCGGGCAGCGGCTTTCGGTAGTGCGCCATCTCGGCGCGGCTCAGCTTGCGCCGCTTGTGACTGAGGGGCAGCAGGACGTTGACAAACGCATTGAAGAACTTGCTGCCGAAGTGCCCGATCGGGCCACCCATCAGACTCGAGAACTTCTCGAAGCCGGGGTTGCCGTTGACCGGCCAGGCCCAGGTGTTGCTGATCACGACTCCGGCCAGCCGCTCCGGCTGGGCGAGCGCGGCGCTCAGGCCGATCGGTCCACCCCAGTCCTGCACGACGACCGAGAAGCGGCTCAGATCGAGCGTCTCGATGAGCTCGGCGAGCACCGCCGACTGGTCGCTGGGCAGGTACGAGAACCCAGGCGCAGCCAGCGAAAGCCCAAAACCGGCCAGGTCGACAGCGACACAGCGAAACGAATCCCTCAGCGCCGCGACCACATCGCGGTAGAGAAACGACCATGTCGGGTTGCCGTGCACGAAAAGGAGCGTCGGTCCGGTGCCCTCGTCGATGTAGTGGATGCGGTTGCCGCGGATCTCGAGCGCGCGGCTTTCGAATGGGTACAGCTTTGCGTCAAGCCACGCAGGACGCGACAAGGGTGCCGGCACAGGAGGTTCCTCCGAACTTGGTGCTGACGCGTCAACGGTTATCCGAGATAAATGTTCGGATATATGGTTGACATCGTGGGCTGGTCGATCATCCCGTAACCGGTCGGCCGCTCGAAGGGTAGGATGCCGTCGTGCTTCCGTGTGACGAGGCCGGATCCGGAGCGGCGACATTGATGGGGCGGTGGCTGCGGTGGTCGAGGAACAACACTCAGAGATACTGGCCCAACTGCGGATTCCCGCCCTCGTCGCAGCGGGGGAGCACGACATGACGGACTTTCGGAATGCGGCCGAGCATCTGGCCGAGGTTCTGCCACTCGCGGAGCACGTCGTGATCAGAGGCGCCGGCCACCTTGCACCACTCGAAGCTCCAGACGAATTCAGACAGCTCGTATTCGACTTCCTGCGCAACGGCACGGCCCGATAGGGAAGGAGTCCGAATTGGATGACAGAAAAGCGGGCGGCGCAGGTGGTCCCGAAGCACTGCAGGAATCGCCGCGTGCCGAGCCGAGGGCGGGAGAGTTCGTCACCGAGACGCTACCCGAGTACGACGGAGGTCGCCAGGTCACGGTGTATGTCCCTCCGGATCCGCCCGAGGCAGTCGCCTTCGCCGCTGACGGTCAGGGGTTCTCGAAGTGGGGTCGGTTCCTCGAAAGGGCCGACGTACCATCCACGATGATCGTCGGCGTACACGGGCTGGCCGAGGAGATGCCCCGGCTCCATGAGTACTCACCGGTCTTTGACGCGGTGCGGTTCGCGGCACACGAGAAGTTCTTCGTCGAGGACGTCCGCCGATGGGTGCGGTCGCGTTTCGGAGTCGCGTTGCCCCCCGAACGCACCGCGGTGTTCGGTCACTCGGCGGGTGGGGAGCTCGCGCTCGCCCTTGGGCTTCGCCGGCGAGACCGTCAACATACCCGCCAACGCGCCGCACGGTTTCCGCAACGGTTCAAGCCAGGCGGCACGGCTGCTGTGCATGTGCACCCCGTCCGGGCAGGAGGAGTTCTTCGTGGCGGTCGGTGTCCCGGTGACATCACGCACCGACCCACCCCCCACCCTCGACGGCGAGACACAGGCTGCGTTCTTCGCAAAATCGAAGGCACTCGCACCCGAATACCGCACGGAGCTTCTGCTGCCCTAGCGATCAGCCCGGAGAAGACGCCGCGGGCCGGGCAACGCGTTCCCGCACCAGGATGAGCCGCTCGAAGCGCTCGCTGCGGTTGCTCTGTTTCTCTATACTGCGGTGAGCCACGTCGGCCAGGGACGCGGTGGAACGCTGGCAGGGGAATCGAGGGGACAAGGCGAAATCGTGTCTGGGGGCATCCATCGGAAAGGCCGCGCGTCCGGAATACGACGGTTAGCCGTCGTCCTCACCGGACTCAGCTCAGTGGCGGGCATCTGGTCCGCCACCGGAGCCACCGCCGCGCTTGCGGCGTCCAGGGCTCCGACGGTGACCCGCGTCGTCACGCCGGTCAGAGCCGCCGCGGTCACCACGCAGGACTGGCCGACCTACCTGCACGACGCTGCGCGCACCAGTGTCAGCGGCGACACCACGATCAGTCCGGCGAATGTTCAGTTCCTGCAGAAGGACTTCACCGCAGTCACCGGTGGCGTCATCGCCGCCGAACCGGCGATCGTGAATGGCGTTGCGTACGTCGGCTCATGGGACGGCTACGAGTACGCGATCAATGCGAACACGGGCGCGATCATCTGGAAGACATTCCTCGGGACGATCACCGATCCCCCCTGCGCGCCACCGAATGTCGGTATCACCTCCTCCGCCACCGTCTACAACGGCGTCGTCTACGTCGGCGGCGGCAATGACACCAACGGCGAGGAGCAGTGGTACGCCTTGTCCTCGGCGACCGGCGCGATTCTCTGGAACGTTCCCACTGGGCTCGGCCCCGTGGCCGGCCCGTACTACAACTGGTCGAGTCCACTCATCATCACCGATCCAGCCGACGGGCTTCCGTACGCCTACATCGGCACCGCCAGTGTCTGCGACGCGCCACTTGCTCAGGGCCAGCTGCTGAAGGTCTCGCTGACGACCCACCAGGTTGTCGCCATCACACCGATGGTCCCGACCGGGCAGGTCGGCGGCGGCATCTGGACCTCACCGACATACGACGCCACGACCAACAAGATCTTCGTCTCCACAGGGACGCTCAATCTCTACTCGCAAACGCTCTCCCAGGCGGTCGTTGCCATCAACGCAACGACCATGGCTGTCGTCGATCACTGGCAGCTGCCCTTCGAGGCTGCGGTGAGCGACTCGGACTGGGGCACGACGCCGACGCTGACAACGGACGCGAACGGCGACCAGCTCGTGAGCCTGGCGAACAAGAACGGCATTCTCTACACGCTCAACCGCAACAACATGGCGGCAGGGCCGATCTGGCAGAGCCAGATTGCATATGGCGGTGATTGCCCGACATGCGGTGACGGCTCAATCGCCTCGGGCACTTTTGCCAACGGCGTTCTGTACTACGCCGGAGGGAGCAACAGTGACGCCAACGGCCTCGGTCATGGAGGCTCGGTCACCGCCTTCAACGCGGGCACCGGCGCGGTGCTCTGGAAGCACGAGACGAACTCTCCTGTTCTCGGGTCCATCATCTATGACAACGGCCTGATCTTCGACGGGCAGGGCCCGATCATCGAGGCACTGAGCGCAGCCACGGGGGCGTCACTCTGGACGTACAAGCTCCCAGCGGGCACGTACGGTGCGCCCGCCGTGGCCAACGGCATGCTCTACCTGGGCGCGGTCAACGGCGACTTCTTCGGATTCGGCCTGCCGGCGACGTTCCCGGGCTCGCCGCCACCCGATCCCAACTGCCCAACGGGCTTCACCTGTCAGGACATCGGCAACCCCGGGATCGCCGGCAGCGAGGTCGTCAACAGCAATGGGAGCGTCACCGTCACGGCGTCGGGAAACGGCCGCACGAATGGCGATCAGATGCGCATCATCACCGAGCCGGCGAGTGGTGATTTCCAGATCTCCGTCGAGGACATGTCGGAAACGGTCGGCAACCTCACCGGCTACCAACAGCCGCAGCTCGGCCTCGTCATCCGCCAGAGTGCTGCGCTCGGCGCACCGTTCTACACGGCGCTGCAGGATCCGACATACCCGGCCGAGGGCGAGAACGTCGCCAACGTCATCATGTATTACCGCGATACGTGGGGCGGCCCCGTCGTGGAGCTGACGCAGAACTATCCGCTCGCCTTCCCGCGGTACCTCATGGTGCAGCGTCACGGCGACACATTCCAGACGCTGTTCAGCTCCGACGGAAAGAAGTACACGCTCATCAGCGCCACGGTGCACACGATCGTGATGCCCACCACGCTGCTGGCCGGCGTGGGGATCGCATCAGGCACACCGACGGCGACGACCACGGCGGTGTATCAGAACCTCGCGCTCGGACCACCCACGCAGACCTACGTCGAGCAGAACGAGGCTCATGCGTGCCCGACCGGATGGACATGCACGGACGTCGGCGCGGGGTCGCCAATCGGCGATGAGACGTTGGTCAACGGCGTCTGGACGATCTCCGGGGGCGGCGAGGGGATCAACCTCGCCGGGGACGGAATCGGCAACAACCGGATCGCCGACCAGTTCCATTACGTGTACCAGGCGATGACCGGAGACGGAACCATCACCGGACGGTTGACGTCGCTGACAAACGGCAGCGCCACCGCACAGGCCACGCTGATGATGCGCGCCGATACATCGATCGGGTCACCCTTCTACGGTGTGGTGGTGACGCCGAATCTCGCCGCGACCATCGAGTGGCGAACGAACAACCTCATCCAGCAGCGGGTCACGATTCCCGTCGGCACCCTGACCCTCCCCACGTGGTTCCAGATCAACCGCTACACCGACACAACGCAATCACCGGCGGTGACCTACTACAGCCTGCTCACCTCGACCAACGGGACAACCTGGACCGAGGTCAACGGATCAACCGTCGCGCTCAGTCTCGGTGCGCATCCCCTCGCCGGGATGGGCGGTTCGCAGGCCAATCCGCGCGTGCTCAACAAGTCGACGTGGGACAACGTCAGCATCTCCACTGTCAGCACGAAGCCGCCGGGCGTGTGTCCGCAGGGCTACACCTGCCAGGACATCGGCGATGGCTACCAGTCCGGAAGCCAGGAATTCAGCGGTAACGGCACCTGGACGTTCTCTGCGGGCGGTCCGGACATCTGGGACGTGTACGACTTCTTCCACTTCGTCTCGCAGACGCTCACCGGCGACGGCACGGTGAGTGCAGAGGTGACGTCGGCCGGCCCTGTGAACTACGACGACGAATGGCAGAAGTCCGGCGTGATGCTGCGCGGATCCACCGACCCTCAGTCGCCGTATTACGGCGTGTTCGTGACACCGCAGCACGGGTTGGCTGTGCAGTGGCGCACGACCCAGGCCGGTCTGACAAGCCAGGTGCTCGCGACGGGTCCCTCGCCGGAGTATCCCGTGTTCCTGATGATCGGACGGTGGACGGACCCGCATCCTGGCGGGCTGACGTACTACACCGCCTACTGGTCCACTGACAACATCAACTTCACAGCGATCCCCGGTTCGACAATCGCGCTGTCCCTGCCTGCAACGCTGCTGGCGGGAATGGCAGCGGATTCGTATAACGAGAAGACCACCTTCCCGGTCGTCTTCAACGCCTTCGCGATCTTCAGCGATACCGAACCGGTGCCTCCGGGTTCCTGCCCGGCGACCGTCAGCGGGTGCGCGGACATCGGCGGCGCGGCGCCGGCCGGCGTGCAGACGCTCGCGAACGGCACGCTCACGATGACGGTCGGTGGCGGTGACATCTGGCTGGGCGCCGATCAGATGCACCTCGTCTGGCAGAACCTGGCCGCGGACGGTGTCGTCAGCGCGCGAGTCGTCTCGCAGCAGAACACCGGCGGGTGGGCGAAAGCAGGCGTGATGATGCGAGCCACCACCGACCCGGGCTCGCCCTACTACGGGGTGTTCGTCACCCCGAGCAACGGCATCGCCGTCCAGTACCGCGCCACGGCCGGCGCCAACACTGCGCAGATCGTGATCCCCGGCACGACGCCGGCATACCTCGAGGTGACCCGCTACACCGACAGTGGCGGCACGACCTGGTACACGGCCTACACGTCGACCAACGGCACAACGTGGACGGCGGTTGCCGGGTCCACGGTGGCGCTTGCGATGCCGGGCACACTGCTCGCGGGCTGGGGCGGTGACTCGACCAGCCAGACGACGGGAAGTCAGATCGTCTTCGACACCCTTGCGGTGACGGCGGGCGCGTCCGCGCCTCCCGGACTGTGTCCGTCGAGCTGGAGCTGCGCCGACCTTGGTGGTGCGACCCCTGCCGGCGGCCAGAACCTTGCCGGCGGCGCGTGGACTGTCTCCGGAGGCGGCGGCGACATCTGGGGTGTGAGCGACCAGTTCCGCTTCATCGACACACCGGCAACCGGTGACGGCACCCTCAGTGCCGAGGTCACGTCCCAGCAGGCGACAAACCCATGGGCGAAAGCGGGAGTGATGATGCGCAGCACCGTCGATCCAGCTTCTCCGTACTACGCGGTCCTGGCCACGCCCGCCAATGGAGTGGCCGTGCAGTGGCGCTCCACGCAGGGCGGGGTGACCAACCAGCTCGTCGTCCCTGGCACCGTCCCGCTCTACCTCGAGGTTTCGCGATGGACAGACACGAGCGGCGCGACGCCGGTGACCTACTACTCAGCGCTCACATCACCCAACGGGATCACCTGGACGACCGTGCCGGGTTCCGCCATGGCCATGACCCTGCAGTCCAGCTACCTCGACGGCATCGCAGTCACCTCGCACGACACCAGCCAGCTGAGCAGCGTTGCACTCTCGGCAGTGACGATCGGTACCACGTCGACGGAACCGCCCGGTGTCTGCAGCGCGGCATACACCTGTGTCGACATCGGCGCGGCCACTCCGGCCGGGACTCAGACGCAAACGCCCACGGCCTGGACCATCCAGGGCGGCGGCGGTGACATTGCGGGAACGAGCGATCAGTGCCGCTTCGTCGCGCAGGCACTTCCCGGAAACGGCACCGTCAGCGCGCAGCTGGTGTCCCTGAGCAACACCACTGCGTGGACCAAGGCCGGCCTCATGGTGCGCGGCGACACGACTGCCGGAGCCGCGTACTACGCGGTGATGCTCACGCCGGGCAACGGGCTGGTCGTGCAGTACCGCAATGCCGCCGGGGCTGTCACCAACCAGCCCGTCGTCCTCAGCGGGCCTGCCGCGCCGCTCTATCTCAGCATCACGCGCACCGGCACGACGTTCTCGGCGTCAACGTCGCCCGACGGCGTCACGTGGACCCCCGTCGCCGGCTCGACGGTGCCACTGAGCGTCCTCACGGGTTCGCTGCTCGCCGGGATGGTCGTCACGTCGCACGACACCAGTCTGCTTGCCACCGCCACCTTCCACGCGGTCAATATCTGAGGCGCCACCCGGACGCTCTTGGTGGCAGAAGCGGGCAGCGGCAAAGGTCGCCGGCGTCGCCGGGCCGAGCCGCTTCAACGACCCCGTGGTGCGAGCGTAGCAACCGGTCAGCTCCTGCGTCGTGGAGAAGAGCGTGCAGTCCTGGCCCGTTGCGGGCGCCATGGAGGTGTGGCTGCCCACCGGGAGGGGCTCGCCGTAGGATGTGCCGGTCTCAGCCGATGACTCCTGGCCCATGGGAGGGTGCCGAATCCGAGCATCCGAAGACGAAGTTGCAGCGAGGCGTTACAACGCCGTTACAACCGGCCGGCTGAGCGGCGGGCTCCGGCCGCCGTCGACCGTATGCTTCACGAGGCCACGACGAGAGCAAAGCCTCCGTGAGGAGGCGGCGCAAACCCACGGGTCTCAGCGCGAGACCGCCGGGTTACCGAAGGATCGTGGTTGCCGGCACTCGGAGCCCAGATGATCAGAACTGTCTCCGCTGCGACCGTTGTCCTCATCGCAACCGTTGCGTGGGGCGCCACCACCTTCGAGCCCTCCCACCGGCTGACCGCCGCACCGCAAAGCACGGGTTCCGGCACGGCGACCGCGCCCCCGCCCGTCGGCACGCCCACGCACGGGGTCGAGCACCGGGTGCAGCAGAGCATCCACACTCCCGAGCCAATCCCGCCGCCGGCGGGTCCGACGCCAACCGCTGTCGCGACCGCAACGCCGTCACCGACTCCGACCTCCACGCCGAGCCCGAGCCCACCGCCGTCACTCTCATCCTTCGTCACGGTCTGCGGCACGGCGCTGTGCGCGGATGGCATGCGGTTCGATGAACGAGGCGCGACCGCGTATGGGCAGTACGGCAACGCGGTTGACGAAGTCGCGCTCGCACGACGCGCCAATCTCAACACGCTCGAGCTCGTCGAGTTCGACACGCAGTACCACACGCTTTCGGACACGGAGTCGAGCGCGACCTGGGACCGCGTCGACGCCTTCATCGCCGCCGCCCATGCCGGAGGGTTGCACGTCATCCTCAACCTGAGCGAGTACGGCCAGTCGCTGCAGGCGGCCGGACAACCGCCGGTCACGACCGACTGGGGTCCGTATCTCAGCTTCATCGCCAACCGCGTGAACACGGTGACCGGGGTCAGATACGCCGATGATCCGACGATTGCCATGGTGGAGTTGTGGGGAGAGATCCCGGCGCCCGACTATCCGAACCCCGTCGGGACCACCCAGCAGATCACCGACTTCTACTCGCGATCGCTCGCCGAATGGAGGGCGGACGCCCCCAATATCCTCGTCAGCAGCGGCGGTTTCTCATACATCAACGACCCCAACAGCGGGATCGACTGGAAGACGATCATGGCCGATCCCGACAACGCCGCCTGCGACGTCGAGGTCAACTCAAGCGCCGACCTGAGTGTCAGCGTCCCGAGTGTCTCCTCATTCTGCCGAGCGCTGGGGAAGCCGTGGTTCCTCGCGGCGTGGAGCTCGTGCTTCGGGGCGTCCCGGGGCACGTGGGATCTCGACTACTGGTCTTCCGATGCTGCGATGGCCGCGCACGCCAGAGTGATGGTCAACGTCGCGGACGGCGTGTCCGTACCGGCGCCGTTCGGCGACGATTTCTGGAACATCGGCGACACCGCGGCGGTCACGGGAACCTGCGACATCGGCCCGCAGTTTCCACTCACCTTCGCCGCGATCGAGTAGCGCCGATCGGGCGGTCGCGCAGTCAGCCCGTCCCGGTCACCCTGTACAACCGCCAGTTGGTCGTATCGTCGCTGACGTTGTTGAACTGCTTGATCAGCGTTCCGAGCCCGCCGCCGTTTGCATAGGCGCCTGGGTACGCGCGGTTGATGGCGTCGAGCTTGCCCAAGGCCTGCTCCGACGGCACCAGGAAGTAGCGCACGCCGTTGCCGGCCGGATCGGCGAGCACCTGCTGGAAGTCGCGGTCCGAGGTGATCACGTACTGCTGCGTGTTCGACGATGACATCACGATGTCGAATCCGAGGAAGTCGTCGACGAGCACCGTGCCCCGGCCAAGGTGCAGCGAGTCGACGTACTGGCTCACCTGATGATCGGTGACGAATCGCAACGACGCCAGGCGCTCGGCGTGCGTGAGCGGCCCGCGCTGCATCAGCGCCTGGAGCTCCGCCGCGTACCCGACATTGATCGTCGGATCCATGACGGCGCGGTACCCGGCCTGGACCGAGAGCGACATCAGGACAATCCCCGCCACGGCGGCCACGGTCCTGCCACCGGCCCACAGCAACGTCAACCACCGATCGCGCCATCCGGGCTCGAGGCGGCTTGTGGCTCTCTGCGGTGAGCCGGCCGTGCTCCGGCGGGCCAGCGTGACGCCGACCATCAGAATCACCAGCGGGATCACAACGATGAAGTACCGGAGCAGCTGGAGCACGCTGCCGCTGACCTGTGCCCAGAACATGAACGCGAGGACGGCGCCAAGCACCGCCGGTGCGGCCAGGGCAATCCAGTCACGCCGCCATACGATGACCGTGACGCACGCCACGATGACGACGGGCAGGAACGGTTCGAGGGCGAGCATCCAGTGCAGCGCCTGGCTGGAGGCGGCAAGTTCCTGTCCCAGCGTGAGCGACGTCGACAGCCCGCGCGACTGCAACTGCGCCGCGTTGCCGTAGCTGGACGACAGCTGCTGAAACGCCGTGCCGGTGATCAGCCAGCTGGTCAACGCCCAGAGCACAAACGCAGTTGCAAACGGGGCCACAACGATGAACGAGTCGAGCACCGCGGCGCGCATGCGCCGGCGCGCCACGCTTTTGGTGCGCGTGAACGTCGCAAATCCGACGATGACCACAACCGCGGCGGCAGCTGCCGTTGCCTCATATCGCGTGAGATAGAGCATGGCCAAGTAGAACGCCGTGCTGACGAGCGCCGAAATCTCCTGAGTCCGCAACCATCGCTGCAGATGTCGCGCCACCAGCAGGAGGAAGAAGATGAACATCGCCTCGCTCATCGAGTTGATGGCATAGAGAATGATCATGGGGTGCAACGCAAAGGTCGCAGTCAGCAGCCAGCGCACCCAGCGGGGTACCCCAACCTCCTCCAGGAAGCGAAAGACTTGATACGCCGCGCCGGCCATGAAGAGCGCGGAGACGATGTTGCCGGCGAACGCATCCTGCACCAGGGCGGGCCACACCGACTTCAGCGCCACCAGCGGCACCAGGACGAGTTCCGGAAGCGGACTCCACACGAATCCAACCGCCGCAAGGTGGGGATCGCCACTGAACAGGATGCGATTGGCGATGGCCACGCGCGAGACCCCGTCCTGACCGAGACCCTGACTGTGGGCGATCAATGTGACGTAGAAAGCGACAGCCAGGTAGGCGACCAGGCACGTCCAGAACCAGATGAGCGCATCTGACGGCCGGTGCAGCCGGATCAGCCGGCGTGGGATGGCAACGAATTTGGGTCGCAGCGCAATCGCCTGCACGGTCAGGCCTCCGCCTCAATCACCTGCGGGCGGTCGAGGCCGTGCGCGGTCTTCTCCCAGAAGAACGGAGAGATCGCCAGTTGCAGGAACGCGCGCAGCGCTCCGACCGATATGAGCATCCAGTACAACGGAGCGAGCACCGCGGCCTTCATCAGCTCGGGCCGACCGGCGGTGCGGATGACGATGAAATCAACGTACAGGGCGAGGAAGTTACCGGCGATCATGGATGCCAGCCCGGGGAAGTACACCCAGGACGGGAAGATGCTCTGAATGAAGGTCGGGTGAGCGAAGAACCACAGGAGGGTGAGTGCCCAGAACACCGGGTTGAGCAGCGCCGTGAGCGTCGTTGCGCCGACCAGCATGTTGAATCCGCAGAAGCCACGGCCACCAAGCTCGCGCCAGAGACGGCGCGGGTGACGCATATGCACCAGCCAGGTCTGCGCGTAACCCTTGTACCAGCGCGAGCGCTGCTTGATCCAGTTGATCGGGTCGCTATTGGCTTCCTCGTACGTCGTCGAGTTGAGGAACTCGGTCCGATATCCCATGCGGTACAACCGGACGCCGAGGTCGCAGTCCTCGGTGACGTTGAACGGATCCCAGCCGCCGATCTCCATGAGCACGGAGCGGCGCATGTGCATGGACGTGCCGCCCAACGGCACCGGCGTGTCGCCACCCGCGATCGCCGGCAGGGCGAATGCGAACCAGCACAGGTACTCGATTGCAAACCACGAGGTGAGCAGGTTCTGATGTGGGTTGTGATACTCGAGCCGTGCCTGGAGGCATGCCACCCGTGGTGCCGCGCGCGAGAACGCGACCACCGCTCGGCGGAGCTGCAGGGGTTCCGGGCGGTCCTCGGCGTCGTAGATGGTGATCAGCTCGCCGCGCGCGAGCAGCAGGCCGAAATTGAGCGCCTTCGGCTTGGTGCGCGGGTGACTCGGTGGCACGAGCACGACGTCGACGTTGGCAGCCGGATGCGCCGCGAGCACCGCCGAGCGTGTGGAGTCGTCGTCGGCCTCGAGCAGGAGCTTGATGTCGAGCAGGTGCGCGGGATAGTCCAGCGCTGCGAGCGAGCGCAGGACTGTCGCAATCACCTCGGGCTCGTGATATGCGGCGATCATCACCGTGTACACCGGCAGCTGGTCGTCGGGTATCGCGCGCGCTTCCTCGTCCGTCACCGACACGACGTGCGGTGTGTGGATGAGCCGGCGAAACACGCCGACGTTGCTCGCGAACACCAGGAGGTACACGGCCGCGATGCATCCGGAGACGGCGATACCGGTGCCGATCGGCGCAACGACGAACCCGAGGATGCACGCAGCGGCGATGCCGAGGATCACGAGACCCTGTCGCTTGTTGAGGACGCGACTCGCAGAGAGTTCGGGATGACGCAGACGGAGTCCGTCGACCGCTTCTGCCGTCGCCTCAGCGGGGCTCAGTGTCCGCACAGGTTTCTTCCCTGTGCGACGAGGCGCGCGCGTGCGCTTGGTGGCTCCCATCAGTAGTCCGCCGGTCCGGTGGCGGGCGCTTGATGAGCGGCTTGTTTGACGAGCTCCCGGGCCAGGCTGACGAGGCGCTGCGCATTGGGCTCGTTGGCTGTGAGGCTGGAGTCGACGCTCAACACCACCCGCTGGTATTGCTCACCGCCAGGCACACTCACGGGCCACTCCCAGTACAGCCCGAGCCAGTAGCCGCCGGTCCCGGGAATGCTGTAGCGCATCACCTTTCCGTCGAGCCCTCCGCCCAGGTCCACCGTGCTCGTGCTGGTCAGCGAGTAGTCGTGAAAGGCGTAACAGGCTTCCAGCCCGTAGGTCGAGAAGGTGCCGAGATCTGACGTGCCGATGACGTCGAGGGTGATCGCGGCCGGTGGCGCAGCGTTGGTCGGCGTCGAGGTCTCGATGTATGCGTAGCGGGTCCAGGTGCCGCCGGTACCGAAATAGCGCGGCGCCCAGCTGTACGTGGCCTCCTCGGAGAGGGTCCAGCCGCTGACGGGCGCGCTGGCGACACTGCTCGGCGAAAGGCGAGACGGACCGAGGCCGAAGGCGAGCAACTCGAAGCGTGACATCCCGGCGTTCGCGAACATGGCCACGACGCTCACGACGGCCAGCACCGTCAGGGGAATCCGTGCCTTGCGCACAGCCAGCCTCTGCGCTCCCTGCGGTTTGGGTACCGCTCCAGGTGGTCGCCGCGTCGTACCGATACCCAGGCTCAGGTAAAAGTGCGGGAGCCAGAGCAGCATCAGCAGCGTCGCCCCGAGGATCATCGCGAGGCCGATCAGCGGATGCAGGATGTCGATGGCGAAGCGCTCGCCCCAGAGCCCTCCCGCCGCCAGGACCAGCAGAATCCGTCCAACGTTGACGACAAACAGGAAGGCCGTTCCGGACACGAGCCAGAGCAGCTTCATCACAAGGCGGCCGCGCATCAGGATGGCGGCAGCGGCGCCGACGATCAGGAAGCCGAGGCCACTGTTGATACCTGAGCAGGCGGAGCTGACCGACACCGTGAAGCTCTGACTCACGCCGCTGGCGTGGGCGACGAGAAAGTCCCCATCGGGCGCCACCGACGCCACCGGAATGAGTTGCAGGACCTCCTTCACAGCCGCCGCGGTCGTGTTGGTGAACCAGGTGAGCTCGTGGTCGAGGAGGACAACGTAGGGGTAGGGCCACGCCAGAAACAGGAAGAGCACCGCTGCGCGTACCCGCACCAGGGCGCGCACGCCGAACGCGAGCGATATCGCACCCGCGGCGAAGAGCGGCAGCGAGAGCAGGTCAAGCCTGTGCAGCCAGTAGACGCTGGGCAGCGCGTCCGGCGCGATGATCAGCAGACCCATGGCCAGCGTGAGCAGGGGGACGCCGACGATGTAATCGAGGTAGCGGTCGTGAATATCCGGCGCAGCCGAGCGCCGCTGCGCCAGAACGGCTCCGAGCAGCAGCGCGATGAGCGGCACCAGCCCGAGATACGCGAGGGGCGTCTGCTGGCCCATCTCCTGGACCAGCGTCTGCAGCGAGTAGTTGTAGGCAAGCGCCACGCACACGACCACCGCAGCAGCGCGCCAGAACGCTGTGGCGTGCAGGGCGTTATCGAACCGACGCACGCCGCGCTCCAGTATTGAGAGGCGCGATGCTGGCGCACCCTCGTCTGGCGCGGGCCGAGGTGTCTGCGCCGACTGCCGGCTCGCGATCATGCGACTTGGTTTCCCGTGCCGCGGATCAGGCAGGAGCGGCTGCCAGGGTCTGCCGACGACGAAGGAAGAGGATGTAACCGGCGATCACGAGCATCATCCCGATCGGGATGAGGATCGTCAGCGGCACCTCCGGGACGGGAGGACCAGCACCCGGGAGGACAGACTTCGAGTCGACCTGGGTTACGATCGTGCCGTCCCTCTTCACGACCCAGAAGTCGTTCTTCACGCGGACGGCGCGAGTGGGAATGTTGCCGGCAGGGTAGGCCAGCGTGTAGGTGCAGCTGAACAACCCGTCACCGTTGGCCTTGATCCTGATCGGCGTTGGCGACGGACTGGTCTTGGGCAGCACGCGGGGATACGAGCCACCCGACAGGATCCTGAAGCTGCCGCCGACGGCGGACCCGTGGGCGCAATCGCCCCACCGGATGGTGTAGCGGCCGTGTGTGAACCCGGTGCCGGCCGGTAGCCCCTCGATGGCGTCAACGCCCGAGTACGTCGTGTCCGGTGCCAGATCCGTGAACGTGATCCTGCCGCTGGTGGTTGGCGTCGTCAGCCTCCCACTGGCATCAACGGAGACGGTCTTGGAATTTGCACTCGCCTGGAGCGGAAAGACGCAAACAGCCGCGGCGACGACGAGGAGCGCGGACACCCTGAGATTTCGACGCACCACCTAGGCCTCCCTGATCGGAGCGGGTGCTCCCGACTTGCGCACAGCGACCGGAGGGATGATTCGAATGGAACGAGCGTGCCAATCCGCGAGCCAGCAGGCGTGCCGACCTGAGGCAGGTGCGTCTGTCCCACCCAAAGTGAAAGTCCCCCAAGTCTTCGAAACGTGTAGCCGCGTCCCCACGCGGTTGCCTTGCCTACCTGCGTTCCGCTCTGTCAGCGTACGGGGCGTAAGGGGCGCTTGTCAACTTTGGCGCGATGCACTGTTCTGAGTGTTCTGGAGAGTTGGATGCGATCGGTTCGGCGCGGAGCGCAGCTCGCCGCGCCTCGAGCGAGTTCGCCTCTGACCCGCCATAGGCCGCCTCGGGAAGTCACGACTGGAACCTGCGCCCCCGGGTTCAGCCCCCTGCTGAGCGTCTGCGGGCGTGAGCCGGACTGACTTCGTTATGGGCGCTTCGCTGTCCCGGGGCGCTCTTGCGCAGCGGCTCTCTGCGACATAGTATTCGGGTGCGGATTGGGAAATCGCCAACCCGATCGTCGGTCGAACTGCTCCATAAGACGACGGTCAGGGCCCAGGAGCGGAGGCAGTTGACGTGGACCTGAATATCCGATCGAGCGCCAGCACGGATTGCCGGCTCCCCGCGTGTACCGTTTCCGAGTTCGAGCGGCAGAAGGGGAAATCGGGATGATCCGCGTCCGTTGGTTGGCCCGGGCCGCTGCCCTGATGATTGCAGTGCTGCCCTTGATCGGGATCTCTCCCCTGTCTGCCGCTGCCAAGCCACTCCGCCTGTCCGACACCCTCGTCAGCGCCCTCCCCGCCATTCCCGTGTCGGAGGTACGCCAGGCAAACGGCTGGGTCAGCGACACCTGGGATGTGGCGGGGACACCTGTCACCGCCACCGGCCCCGCTCACGTGTCCGTCTCCGTCACCAGGACCGCACGATTCGGCCGCCACCAACTCGAAGTGTCGATGGCACTCCCGTCGTTCAACAAACTGGCCCCTCTGGCCCGCCCCGATATCGCTGGCGACACCATCTGGGCGACGCCCTGCGTTTCGGCGTCCCCCACAGGCGGCTACTGGAAGGCCTGCGACATCATCTACATGATCCAGCAGAACAGCGATGGCAACTGGTACCTGGGTGACTCCGAAGAGATCTCTGGCTACGAGGATTGGCCCTGGGAGCTCTATGAGCTCACCGTGGACAACAACTGGCATTCGGGCAACACCGTGGTCTACTGGGAGCCGACTGCCGGCGTCCCCGTGGGCAGCTGTGAGCAGACAACCGTGGGCGTGGATTACATCGCATCCATCTCCTCAACGTTTACAACCTGTCCGCAAGCCTACGGACCGTACTCAAGGAATAAGAAAATCACCACGGACTTCGGCGGATACTGGATCGACACCAGCGGCACCAACGGGTGGCAGGGCGCCGGAGCCGCCGACATTGTTCACAGCCCGCCTGACGTCTCCACGGGCTACACGCTCACTGGCTACAGCGACTACTCCTTCCTTTAGTGAGGGCAATCCTTTAGTGAGGGCAATCCTTCTCGTCCCGTTCGCAGGGCTTTTCCTGTGCGCGTGCGGAAGTGGCTTCACGCCGGTCACCTGTAGCAACCAGTCCGGGCTGACGCGGACCTGGTCGTCTTTGCCCTCCGGCACGTGGGAGGGCGCCCCATTTGGCGGGTCGCAGGCCTCTATCTCGGGGTCAATAGACAAGACCGCGGGACCACCGCCGGTGGACCCCAAGTATCCAGTCCTGAGCGCCATAGCGGACGGGATCGATCCCGTTGACGCAGCCCGTCAGTTCGGCCTGCTGACCATCGAGGACGTAGCTCACGCGACGCCGGGCCAAATCGCGAGCGCCCAGGACCCCGCCACCTACGGCTGGAGCTGTCATGCGGCATAGCCAGGCCGGGCCATTTCCAAAAGGGTAGGCGGCCTGACTCGCCCCGTCTGCAACGGTCTGACAAATCCAATCCGATAGGGTCTGCGACCCCTGGTCCCCCAGACCAGTAGTTATTTCTCCGCGCGTGCTGAGTTCGAATCGCAGCCGTTCTGCTCACTCGTCATTGCAAGGTTTCTGCTGGATACCATGGATGGATGGCACCGGTCAGCTCCTATGTGACGCGGCCGCTCAGTCCTGACACCTGGGACGACTTTGTCCATCTGGTGGTGGCAAACAATGGGGTCTGGGGCGGCTGCTGGTGTATGGGTTTCCACCCAGAGGGCGTCGGCAAGGGTCATACCGTTTCTGGGAACCGTATGGCAAAGCAAGCCCACGTTCGCAACGGAACGGTGCACCAGATTCTCGTGTACGACGGCGATGAATGCGTCGGCTGGTGCCAGTACGGGCCGCCGGTGGAGCTTCCGAACATCAACAACCCGAAGGCCTATGCCAAGGGCCTGGGTGAGGTGCCCGACTGGCGGATCGGCTGCATCTTCACTGGAAGCGGGCACCGGCGTCGTGGGGTTGCGCGGGCGGCCATCGGCGCCGCACTCGCCGCCATCCAGCACGCTGGAGGTGGGCTCGTCGAGGCCTACCCCGAGCAAGCCGAGGGGCGCCCCCCTCAGCGAGGTGCCTATTTCCATACGGGGCCGGCCGGCCTGTTCGAGGAGTTCGGCTTCGAGCGAGACCGGAAGATAGCGAAGTGGCGGTGGGTAATGCGGCTGCGCATCCCGCCGTGACCGCAGCAATCGAGATTTCGCATCTTCGCAAGACGTACGGAACGACTGTTGCGGTCGATGACGTGTCGCTTTCAATTGCTGAGGGTGAGATCTTCGGCATCCTCGGCCCGAACGGAGCAGGGAAGACAACGACCGTCGAGTGCGCGATCGGACTCCGCTCACCCGATTCGGGGTCGGTGCGCGTCATGGGCCTTGATCCCACATCAGATCGGAAACGCGTCCACCTGATCATTGGGGTGCAGCTCCAAGCGAGCGCGTTGCCAGCGAAGCTCATGGTGGACGAAATACTCGATCTCTACCAGTCCTTTCATCCCGACCCGGCTGATGTTGACGAGTTGGCGGAAACGCTTGGGCTCGCCGATAAGCGTCGCGCGTACTACCGCACCCTGTCAGGCGGTCAGCAGCAGCGGCTTTCGATCGCCTTGGCGCTCATTGGTCGACCGAAGATTGCCGTTCTCGACGAAATGACCACGGGTCTTGATCCGCAAGCTCGACGCGACACCTGGGATCTCATCGAGCACGTTCGCGACGGCGGGGTCACGATTGTGCTGGTCACCCACTTCATGGAGGAGGCAGAACGGCTCTGTGACCGGGTCGCGCTCATCGACCAGGGGCGAGTCGTCGCGATGAACTCACCGGAGGGTTTGACGCAACAGGCAGCGGGAGGTAAACGCGTCCGCTTCGTACCGTCTGCACCATTCGACGACCGACTCCTGACTGAGCTCTCCGAAGTGACGAGCATCGAGCACCGCGGCAGCCGCGTCGAGGTGACCGGGTCAGGCGATCTGATCAATGTCGTGATCCTCACATTGGCGGCCGCTGGCGTGACCGCCCACGACGTCGAACTCACCTCGACCAACCTCGAAGACGTCTTCGTAAGCCTTACCGGCCGTCATATTCATGACGAGCAGCAGGTGGTTCGGCCATGAGCGCACCTCCCTCGATTTCCCCAAGGAACACCCGACGCTCAGCGTTTGGCAAGCTCGTTCTCAACGAGGCGCGTTTGGCGTGGAGACTGCCAATCGGGCTGATCTTCGGTTTGGGGCTCCCGGTGCTGCTGCTCGTGATCTTCGGCAGCCTTCCCGTCTTTCAGGACCACCAGAAAACGCTCGGCGGACTGACCTTGTTCGACGTCTACATTCCGACGCTGATCGCCCTCGTCGTCGCGGCGCTCGCGTTCTTCAGTCTGCCGACACCGCTGGCAACCTACCGCGAGCAGGGCATCTTGCGGCGGCTCTCCACCACGCCCGTGCCGCCTTCCTGGGTTCTCGGTGGTCAGTTGGTGATCCACCTGGTGATCGCGGCGACTGCGCTCATCGTCGTCATCGTGGTCGGCATAGCCGCATACGGGTTGAAGGCACCCGCAAGCGCTGGCGGGTTTGTGCTTGCAACGTTACTTTCGACAACCGCGGTATTCGCCATCGGCCTTTTGATCACCGGCGTGGCGCGGACCGCCGCCGGTGCCGGAGGCATTTCGTTTGCTGTGTTCTTCCCGCTCATGTTCTTCGCCGGCCTCTGGCTACCGGTCCAGGAGTTTCCAACCGCCCTCCGTGATGTGAGCTATCTCACGCCGCTGGGTGCATCGGTCGAAGCGCTGCAACGAGCCATGCAGAGCGGCTTCCCGTCCGCCTCAGCGCTTTTGGTCCTCGCCGCGTATACCGTGATCTTCGGCGCGCTGGCGGTACGGTTCTTCAAGTGGGAGTGACCAACACACGGCGGAGTCCGGGAGTCCGCGCACCCACCCGGGCTGTCGAAGAGCACGTCGCTGGCGGCGATCGCGACGGCATTGGACCAGAAGAACATTCGCGCGTGGTATGCGGGCCAGAAGATGCTCATCTCGATGTCCGACCGAGATCAGGTCTTGACCGCGGCGAGAACGGTGTGGAGCCAGTCAAAGACAACCTGGTGCAGCCTGGAGACCGCCCCGGCTTGGCAGTGTTCGCCGCCACCCTCGGCAGTCGGGAAGAGGTGGTAGGTCTTCTGGCAGCGGAGGGCGTCGTAGAGCGGAATTGCCTGCCCGGGACCAAAATCGCTCGCCCCTTCGAGCACGAGCGTCGGGCAGGTGATCTGCGGAGCGTGACCTTCGAGCGTGTAGGGGTCGGTGGCGCGAATGACAGCCGCGGGACCGTCTACGCCATAGACCCACATGCCCCAGCGGAAGAGCGATCGGATTTGGGTGTTGGAACTCATCACCTGCTCGATGAGAGCGTTGACCTTCGCGTCGGCGCCGTCACGGACGAGTTCCATGATGGCGGGACCGATCCCGCTCTGCACCACGCCGGCAAACGAGTACAAGCCGTCATAGGCGATCAGCGCGGCCAGGCGGTGCTCGGTGGCGGCGGCACGAGGTGCGAGTTCTCCGCCGAAGCTCATCCCCATGAGCGCGATTCGGTTGCGGTCCACGTCCGGGCGCGCCAGGAGCCAGTCGACGGCGGGCGTGATGACGGCGTCCCAGTCGGGGCGGAAGAGCAGTTGCTGGTCACGGAGGGCGCTGCCCTGTCCGGGGCCAGCGAAGGCAAGCACGTGGTAGCCGCGCCGGGAGGCCGCGGCGCCGCCGGTGAAGTACAGCTCCTCCTCGGTGCTGTCAAAGCCGCCGTGGAATAAGAGCGTCGGCCGGGGACCGTCGGGGTCACCGCCGCTGGGATGAGCGCTGCCGGCTTCGGCCGGGATCCACCATCCTGGCAGCGTCGTGTCCTCGTAAGCGAATCGCACCTTCTCTGGCGAGCGGCTCATCAGTTGCGCAGCGCTGGCGAAACTGTCGACCGAGAGCCGGCCCACCTCGCGGACAACGGGGTCATTCGACGCGTCAACGCGCAGGTAGAACTCGCACAGCCGGTAGTAGTTGCTCGCGCGGAGGTAGGACTCGCGGGCGCTGATGGAATGACCGGCGGTGGCGCTGCGATCGGCGTCGGCGTGAATCCTCTCGGCGAGCGCCCGCCACTGCGTGTACCAGGCGGCTTCGTCGCCGTCAGGGATCCGAGCAGCGGTGCTAACGACCTCGCCGATGTCGGCGCCGCCGTACGGAGCGTACCCGAGGGCTCGGAGTGCCTCGAACGCGAACGACGCGTCGTTGAAGAGAAACGTCATGACAACCTCACAGGCGTGAGATGGGCCGGTGGTCTCATGACGATCACTCCGATCGGCTAGATGTCAGAAATCCAAAGCCGTCAGACCGGGGTCGCGCTGGGCGTCGGGGCGATCCTCGCGGTCGGTCGCAGCAAGGTGCCCGGCTTCCAGGGCAGACCGAGCGCGGGCAGCAGCCAGTGGTCGATGCCGATCCAGCCGCAGACCCTCCAGGCGAAGCACAGGAACAGACCGAACATGCCGATCACCGGGTTGATGCTCACCGTTCCCGCAAGAAGGTAGTTCATGTTCATGAGCACACCAAACCCGGCGGCGATGCCGGTGAGGAGGCCAAGAAGCAACCCAGCCCCCACTGCGAACTCTCCGAAGGTGATGACAAAGGAGAACAGCCCTGTGGCGTGCACGACGATGTGCTGGAGAAACCATGAGTACCATCCCTGGACGTCTGGATTCGCGCCCGTGGACTTGGCGAGCGCCCCGGTCACGAATCCGGTCAGGGCGGTGCCGCTCGTGCCCCAGGCTGGGGACGTGATCTTCTCCCAGCCGGCGAGCAGCCAGGTCGCGCCGACGTTCATGCGAACGACAAACCACACGGTCGATGCGCCCGACGACCCGAGGAAGAAACGGGAGATGGCCGGCTCTGGGAACTCCTCCCCTCCTCCGCTGCGGAACGACTGGCGCGCGGAGTTGTACCTCTGGAACGCGAGGATGAGCGCGACCACGAAAAGGATGAGGAGCGCGAGGCCCCAGTAGTCGTCAGCTGTGTTACCGGACGCGCCGAGAATGATGTGCACGAGCGTCCACGCTGCCGCGATCGCGACCACGCCGACTTCGATGCGGCCGATGAGCGTTTTGGGCAAGCTGGTTACTCCGTGCTTTCGAGATCGATTGGTCCCACAACGTGAGACTGAGCTTCGCACCGTAACAATCGCAGCAAAAATCCGGGCGACCGGCCCCGATCAGTCGCACTCTTCGGGCGTTACGCGAGCGGATTACCGCCATTCCTGCTTGCTGCCGGCGCGAGCGGGACGGCGCACGACTTCGCTCGCCACCTTCCCTCGCGCGACGACACTGCACCTCATCCCTGTAGTGGGTCGTGAGCACCACTGTCATCCCCAGTGTCGCCAAGCTCTTGATGACCTCCCACGCGTCGTGACGCGCGGAGGGATCGAACCAGGTGGTCGGCTCGTCGAGGAACAGCAATTCCGGATTCGCGACCAGCGCGATCGCGACGTCCAACCGCCGCTGCTGGCCGCCGGAAAGCTTGGAAACTCGCACCGTGCTCTTCTCTTCCAGACCGACCAGTTGGATCACTTCATCCACCGGCCGCGGATGCGCGTAGAAGGTCAAATACATGGCGATCGTCTCGCGCACGGTGAGATATCGGTCCATCCCGTGGACTGCAAAACGATCCCGCCGCGAGCTTTCAGCTTCGCCCGCTCGTGACCGGGATCCACACCGAGCACGCTGACCTCGCCATCGTCGCGTGTCCGGTATCCCTCGAGAATCTCGACCGTCGTTGTCTTGACCGCCCCGTTCGGGCCGAGCAGCGCGAAGACCTCACCGCGGCGGACCGCGAGGTCGATCCCGCGGACTGCCTGCATGCCGGCGTATGACTTCACCAGGCCGCGGACCTCTACAGCGAGATCACCTTTCAGGCCTCGTTATGGAGGTGTCCGTCAGGCGACCTCATCGAATGTCGCGCTATCAGACACGATCGACCTCTTCATCTATTGCGATATCGTCTCCAGTGTCAGAAGCTGCGCCACTCGGTCGTGCGGCGGGGGCACCCAATCATTCTCACCGCTCGTCTGGTACGCGGATGGGCGTGTTGATCGTCCGGTCTACCAGAGCTTCCAGGTATGCCCGGTCGAGCCCGCCTATGGCGAACAGCGTGCGCATATAGATCGGCCCGAGCACACCGTCGATGATGTCGGTGGCGCGCAATTCGGGCTCGTCACGCAGTCGCGCCCGGTCGAGCATGGTTTGGATCTGGGAAGCCCGGGACTGCAGGTGAGCTGGGAGGTCACTGCCATCGCGGCGGTTCCTGGTGATGAGGATCGCGTGCAGGAGCCAGAGCCCGTCAGGTTGGTTCAACCCCTCAGCCGCCTGGGTGGCGTATGCGAGCAGATCCCTTCGCAGGGTGCCGGTGTCAGGCATCGGCAGCTCCACGGCAAGACGGGCAACGGCCACGTCCATGGCGAGGGATTCAGGGCTGCCCCAACGGCGGTAAATGCTCGTCGGGTGCACCCCCGAGCGAGCGGCCACCTGGGCGATGCTCACCTGCCCCTCACCGTTCTCGGCGGTCAGCGCCTTCATGGCGTCGTGGACTGCAGCTCGAACGCGGGCGCTGCGGCCGCGCACACGCCGACGAACGGGTTGCTTCGTGTCCACGTTCCTAGCTTATCGCAACAGAGATTGCGTTAACTGCTAAGAAGGTGCCATGCTGCCCTGAGGTCACGTTCGATCGACGTAAGGAGACTCCGTGAAACCGGTCGTGTTCGCCGATGACCCGCAGTTTTGGTTCGAGACGCTGCGGACACTGGGCCACGCCGCCTACGGCGGCGCGGACATCGGGGAAGTCCTCGTGACGGCGCAGAATGTCGTCGCCGGGGACTATGACAGTTGGTACCGCGAGTGGTTGATCACCGCGGACAGGGTCGCCGCCGAAGCCGAGACGCAACTCTCCACCGGTCACCGCATCAGTGCCCGGGACGGCCTCATGCGCGCCAGCAACTACTACCGGGCGGCCGAGTTCTTCCTCCATGGCAATCCCGCTGATCCGCGCATCGACCACGCGTATCGCCGTTCCACGGAGTGCTTCCATCATGCCGCAGCGCTGTGTACTCCTCCGATCGAGGTGGTGGAGATCCCATACGAGGGCACGGTCCTGCACGGCTACTTCTACCGTGCCACTGACGGCAGGGACAACGACCCACCGCGTCCGACGATGGTCCTGCACAACGGGTTCGACGGCACGGCAGAAGAGATGCACTTCAACGGCGCCGCCGCAGGAGTGGAACGCGGTTACCACGTGCTCACCTTCGACGGTCCGGGGCAACCCGCTGCTCGCCACCTCGACGGGCTCGTCTTCCGACCTGACTGGGAGAACGTCGTGACCCCAGTCGTGGACTGGGTCATGGCCCGCCACGATGTCGACACGTCGCGTGTCGGGCTGCTCGGCTTGAGCATGGGAGGGCTGCTTGCCCCCCGTGCTGCTGCCTTCGAGCACCGCCTCGCCGCCTGCGTCGCCGTCGACGGCATCTACGAACTCGGATCCACGGTGCTGAGTCACTTCCCCGGCACCCGGGCCGAAGTCGAGGCCGCGTTGCGGGCCGAGCACGCCCCCGAAGTCGACGTCGCGATGCAGCACCTCATGGCGAGCGACCCGACCGTGCGTTGGGCCATCACCAACGGGATGTACGTCATGGGTGTCGACTCACCGCGCGCCTTTGCCGCGTGCTATCTCGACTACACCCTCGCGGGCGGCGTTGCCGAGCAGATCACCTGTCCGACACTTGTCTGCGACGGCGAGGCGGACATGTTCTGGGCCGGCCAACCACAGGAACTGTTCGACCACCTGAATTGCCCGAAGACCTTCCTGCGATTCACCAACGCCGAGGGCGCAGGTGCCCACTCGCAATTCGGGGCTCAACGCCTGGCCTACGCTCGGATCTTCGACTGGCTGGACGACACGCTTCCGCCCCGCAAAGCCACTTAGAGTGCCTTCGCCCGGAAATGGTTGGGAAGACGACGATCAACGCAGGCTGGGAACTGCTTGAGCGGCTGCAAGTACTTCTGGGCGTTGTCGCGGCCAGCCAGCCCTCCCGCAACTTCACCCCTGGGAACGATCGCTACTGGACATCGCGTCTGCGTACGATCAGGGCTCCGACCATGCCGAACAGTCCGAAGTAGAAGATGACAACCAGAAGCGCCTGAGTCCCTCCGACAATCGGTGCGATGCCAGTGCCAGAACTCGCAGCACCTTTGCCACCCAGGGCCGCCACCAATGAGCCCGCATTCACCCCGGGAAGTCCCTTCTGGAAGGTGCCCAGGGCGGGGACCAGCGACGCTGTGGCCCGAATCAGGTTCTCGACCGCGAGCACCCAGACAAGGCCCAATCCGATCGACATCGCCGTACCCCGCAGCAGGACCGCAAGCGTGACGCCAAAGAGGCACCACATACAGAGGATCAGCCATCCCGCCAACATTGACCGCACCAAAGCCCCGAGGGATGGCGCAGCGAGGTTCGCATGCGCTGAGTTCGTGATCAGGAAGCTCGCCAGCCCGTTGCAGGCGAACGCGACGATGACCAGAGCTGCCAAGACGGTAAACAGCGCCGCCACTTGTGCGGTGAACACGGTCAGACGGCCGGGTCGGTTGGTCAGCATGGTCTTCATCGTTCCCCAGCCGTACTCTGAGCCGAGCGCCAGCGCGCCGAGGACGACGATCAGCGCGCCCCCCCAAACGGGGTATCCCGTCAAGCCTTGTCCCGGGATATTGGCCGGCAGGAGCTCGCCGAGCAGACCCCGGCCGAGAGCCGGTGTCTTGGCTGATCGGTAGCCCAAGTATGGGAAGACATAGGTGAAGACGAGCATCAGCACGAGCCATACGCCGAGGACGACCCACACTGCGGGCCGCTTGCGAAGCTTGAAGAGTTCGCCGCCGTAACTACGCAGCATGGTCTTCGCGCGCATGCTGCTGATCGTCGGCGCTCAACGCCAGGAACACCTCTTCGAGGCTCCGTTCGTCATGGCGAAGCTCCCAGAGGTCGATGCCAGCATTGACGAGTTCCCTGCTTACTCGCGCTGCGGCATCGGCACCGGCATCGACGTGCACCTCGTCCTCGTGGACGGAGACGCGCGAGCGCCCCATTAGCTCCGCCAAACACGCCTCGGCTCGGGGCAGCGGCGTTGCGCGGATCACCAGCCTGGTGGCGCCGCGCAGCTCGCGCACGGTTCCTTCCTTGACGAGACGGCCGCGGAAGATGACTCCCACCCGGTCGCAGATCGCCTGAACCTCGCCGAGCTGATGACTTGAGAGCAGCACGGCTTTGCCCGCGTCGCCTAAGCGGCGAATGAGCGCTCGCATGTCCGCCAACCCGAGCGGGTCGAGACCGTTGGTCGGCTCATCGAGGATGAGCAGATCCGGGTCCTTGAGCAGCGCTGCCGCCACCCCGAGGCGCTGCTTCATACCAAGGGAGTAGCCCGCAAATCGGTCGCCGCTTCGCTCAGCCAGTCCGACCGTATCGAGCACGGCCGCGACCCGCGGCCGGGGGATCCCCGCTTGCTTGGCGAGGACGAGCAGATTGTCGCGCCCGGAGAGGTACGGGTAGAGAGCGGGCGTCTCGACCATAGAGCCGATCCGAGCCAGGCCGGCAGGGCTGCCCGCCGTGTAGCCCAGCACCACGGCGCTCCCCGCCGTCGGTCGGACCAAGCCGAGCAGCATCCTGAGTGTCGTCGTCTTCCCGGCGCCATTAGGGCCGAGGAATCCATACACTTCACCACGCTGCACCGAGAGGCTGACGCCACTGACTACCAGGATCGACCCGTAACGTTTGGTGAGGTTGTGTGTCTGGACGACGACCTCGCGAGGACCGCCGGTCGCCGCGTTCAAATCAGCCGAGGTAGTCATGGCGTTGATTTGCTCTCCATGCCGGCAGCGTCTTCGCCGCCCGTCTGAGCCACTTTAGTGACACAATCTTTATAGTACATGAACGTTTCACGCGATGCTCTCGGTGACCCTTCGCCAGCCCGAAATCAGCAAGCGTCGTCAGCCATCGAACCCGGCCTCCGAGCCCGGAAGAAGCAGGAAACCCGCCGCCAGATCTACGAGGCGGCATCCCGCCTGTTCGCTGCACGCGGATTCGATGCCGTCCCGGTGGCCGAAATCGCCAGCACGGCCAACGTGTCTGTGGTGACGGTCTTCAACTACTTCCCTACCAAGGAAGACCTTGTCTTCGCCGGGATGGAATCGTTCGAAGAGCGGATCATCGACGCCGTCGCCACGCGTGCTCTTGGAGAGTCGGCGCTCACAGCCGTGCGCCGCATCGTCGTCGATGGCATCGGACACATCGCCGACCCGTCTACGGCGGCAACAATCGCGAAGGGCGCGACCCTCATTGCCGACAGTTCCACACTGCAGTCCCGGCAGCGGGACATCGTCGCACGCTATATCGACGACCTCGCCGGCCTGCTCGCAGTGGAGACGGGTGTCCCCACCGACAGTACTGAACCGCGCGTGGTGGCGACCGCGCTGCTCGCCACGCACCAGGCGGTCGTGGCCCGTGCCCACGTCGGCATCCTCAAGGGTCGCCGCGGCCGGCAATTGGTGGCCGAAGTGCGCGCCGAGGCTGATGCGGCATTTGCTGTCCTGGAGGGTGGCCTTGGAGACTTCGCAATCCGAGGACGAGGTCCAACGTGACACTCATTGAACTCGGCTGCAATCGAGCAAGGCGCGCGCGTTGCTACGTCGTGACCGCGGCAATTGCGCGCCGCAGGGCATCCGGCACATTCTGCACGCTGCGATGATGTCGATTGGACACGATGACCCGACCACCGACAACGACTTCGTACACGTCCGCCGCAGCCGCCGCGTAGGCCACGGCTTCGAGCAGGTGCCCGGGGTCTGCCCCTGCGAGACGCGGTGTCTCCAAGTCAATGGCAATGAAGTCCGCAAGACCGCCCGTGGTCATGCGGCCCGCCTCAGCCCAGCCGAGCGCCGCCTGCCCACCGCCAGTTGCTGCGCGCAGCAATGCGGCCGGCGTCCAGTGTCCCCTCGACTCAACGCGGAGCCTCTCATCAAGCTCCATCGCGCGCGCCTCCTCGAACAAGTCAATGACACTGTGCCCGTCACTCCCAACGGACACGTTCACCCCTGCTCGCGCGGCGTCATGCGCTGGGCCGATCCCATCCCCCAGATCTCGCTCCGTCGTGGGGCACATGCAGAGACCGCACCGAGCCGCCTGGAGTAGTGTGATATCCGCGGGGCCGCAGTGCGTCCCATGGATCGCCGTGGTGTGATCCCCTAGCGCTCCAGCTTCGTCGAGGAGTTGCGTCGGCGTGCATCCATGCACGGACGCGCACGCGTCATTCTCTGCCCGCTGTTCAGAAAGGTGCACATGGAGCGGCGTCTGATGCACATCCGCCCATCGTGCGACGAGGGTCATCTGATCGGCAGGTACAGCTCGCACGGAATGAATCGCCGCACCAATGTGAATCTGCGCCTGCGGACGCAGGTCGGAGACCCGTTCGACCCATCTCTGCGCGTCGCCATCGCTGAACCGTTGCTGAACTTCATCGAGCGGGGATCCGAACCCGCCAGTGAGATAGCACGTGTCGAGGAGCGTCATCCGGATTCCGATCTCGTTAGCAGCGGCGATGAGGGCCTCCCCCATCGCGTTTCGATCGCTGTACTCTCGTCCATGGGCCGCGTGATGCACATAGTGGAACTCGCCGACGCTGGTAACCCCGGCGAGCGCCATCTCTGCGAACGTCGCCTTCGCGAGTGCGTGATACGTCTCGGGATTGAGCCTCGCTGCGACGCCATACATGGCTTCACGCCACGTCCAGAAGGTTCCACCGTCGCTATTCGTGCGACCGCGCAACGCTCGATGGAAGCAGTGGGAGTGCGCGTTCGCGAGACCGGGTATGACCAAGCCCGTGAGACGGTGCGCTGTGGAGGGGGGGCGGTCAACGCCAGCGGCGATGGAGGTGACCCGGCCTTCCTCCACACGGATCAGGACGTCCCTTTCGACCTTATCGTCAATCCCGAGCCAGGCGTGTTCCGCAAGCCACTCGGTCATCGGCACAGCAGATCCTCTAAGACTGTGGCCAGTGCACTGACTCCGTCGAGGCAGTCGTCGTGGTCGGCGCTCTCCAGCGGACTATGGCTCACCCCGGTCCTATTCCGAACAAAGAGCATCGCGCTGGGCAACGAACTCGACAGGATGCCCGCGTCATGACCGGCTCCCGTGGAGAGTGCCGGGATTGCGCGGCCCTCACCATCCAATGCGCGAGCTATACGAGCTCGCAAGTGGCTGTCGAAACGCACCTCGGGGGTGGAGGACTCCAACGTCACATCGAGGCTCACCGCGTGAGCGTCCGTGGCTGCTGTGGCAGCTGAGGCTATCGAGTCGACGAGGGCTTGAAGCACGGTCGCGTCGGGGGCCCGCGCGTCGAGCCACGCGTGAACAGCGGACGACACGCCGTTCGTTGCATTCGGTTCAACGAGGAGCCGGCCGAACGTCGCCAACCCTCCTGCCTCGGCAGCGATCCGCCGCGCGGCAAGCGCAGTTACCGCAAATGGTAATACGGGGTCGCGGCGATCTGTCAGGCGAGTCGTTCCCGCATGGTTCGCCTCGCCGCGAAAGACGTAGCGCCATCTCCCGTGAGGCCAGATTGCGGTCGCTAGCCCGACCGAGTCACCGTCAGCAAGTCCCTTCCCCTGCTCGATATGGAGCTCGACGAAGGCCGAGAAGCGCGAGATGTCGTGGAGCGTCTGGGTTTCATCCGGCTCAACACCGGCAGCGAGCATCGCGTCTCGCATTGTCAAACCGCCCGCGTCTCGGAGTCCATAGGCAGCCGCCATTGAGAGGGTGCCGCTCAGCAGGCGACTTCCTATGCATGCAAGGCCGAACCTGGCCCCTTCTTCATCCGTGAACACGCCAACAGCAAGGGCTCGTTTCGGAACCACTCCTCGTTCCCGCAGGACGTCGACGGCGCACAACCCACTGACAACGCCAAGAGGACCGTCGAACGCCCCTCCATCAGGGACGGAGTCGAGATGGCTTCCGGTGAGGATGGCTTCGCTGCGGTCACGCGTTGAGTCGTCCCACCACGCCAGGAGGTTTCCGCCCGCGTCGCGTTCGACGGTGAGCCCCCGGACACGGGCCTGCTCCTGGAACCATGCGCGGCACGCGACATCCGCTGGTGTCCATGCGTAACGGCGGTATCCGGATGTGGTGCTATCTCGGCCAATGGGCAGCAGCGCCTCCCACGCTGCGTCGAACCGCTTTGTGATTCTCGCGCTCACCTGCAGGGGTCTCACGCGCGCACGTCCAACTCGTGCGCTCGCGACCGAGCCGCCATCGCCCACGCGAACGCCTTCGGAGCCGAGTACAGCCACGCGACGTTAGCGGTCAACACGCGACGTAGTATGCCCTCCAGACTGCAGGGTTCCAAAGTGGCGTTCGGAAATACGAACTGCACCTTTAGGAGTGCCCATCTCGTGGTCCACTCTAGCCACGGCGGCGAGCCCGACATGGCCAACCTGGTCCACCGTTAATACAACCCCTTGAGTGCCGCCGAAGGCGATCAGCTTCGCCTGGCTCGGGCGGGGATGCCTCTCTACCCGTAAGGGGTCCCCTGCAGTTTGCTATATTCACCGGGGGCACAACGCACGAGGCGGCATACGGGATATGCGACGCATAGTGGCTTCTCGGTCATCGCGTGCCATCCTGGTTTGTGCGTCTATAGGCTCAACGCTCAGGGACAGTTCACCATGACGTACACGGCAGCGACGCCACCGCCACCCAGCCGACGCCGTACGGACTCGCGGGTCGAAATGGCCATGGTCACCGGCGACGGTGTCGCCGAACTCTCCAGCGAGTACGTGTACGCAGCGACGCCCTGACCGGCCCCCATTGCGGGCTTCCACCCTTGAGCGTGCGTCCAGACAATGACCTGAGCCTACGATCAGCTCAAGTGTGTTATCTGCATGCTGGGGCCAGCTGCTCGCCGACCTATTCCCCCAGGGATCTTTTGGGACTGGCAGGGTGACACCGCGATCGTCATCGGCACCAAGCCCGGACTGGCCGACACCGCCCCCCGCTGAGGGCCAGCCTATCCACCGGGTACGAGGCATGGATCCGCCATACGTCGGGGAGGCCGTTGACGGTATGCCCGCCACGGCCCGCCCTTCGTCACGATAACCGTACCTCGACGGCTCTCGTGACTGCCCTGACTGACTGCGGTGGTTGTCATATTGAAATTGGTGGCTGTGCTCTCGCTTCCGGATCGAGTTCGACGTTGACAAGCGCGCCCAGCATCGTGATCTGGCCGAAAAAGAAGAAATACGTGAGCAAGAGTACGAGCACGGCAAAGATCACGCCGTATGTAGAGAAACTGTCAGTGACCTCGAAGTAGAGAGGGAAGAGGAGCGTGAACAACTCGAGCAAGATGCCCGCCACGAGCGCGCCAGGTAGGACACGGCGCAGACGTTGCTTGCGATTCGGTACGACGTGGTAGATCGCGAGGTAGAGAAGGATCCCATCCAGAGCTCCGGTGGCGAGCTGAATCACGACGATAGCTGCGCCGGGCAAGTACGTGGGGAGCACAGAAAAGCGATGCCCCTGCGAAAGCAGTACAGAGCTCAACAACAACGGAATAATGAGCAGGACAAATAGGAAGATCATTGCCACCGCCATGAGGCGCTTGCGTGCGAAACGGCGCGACCGCAAGCCATAGATGTCGCTGAGCGCATTATCCAGGGTGCTGAATAGCGAGGACCCGGTCCAGAGAAGCCCGACAAAGCTCACGGCCGCCAAGATGCCGGTGCGATCTCGGAATGCCGCGAGCGTGGAGCGGATGTCAGCTTGATCAGACACCGTATGGCCCAGGCTTGCGATTCGCGCCTCGACTGCCGTCGCAAAGGATTGCTGACCAAGCAGCAATCCGAGGATGGTGACAAGCACCAGGAGAACAGGCACGAAAGCAAAGAGCCCATTCCATGCGATCAGCGTTGCCCACCTGTTGGCGTGCGCTTCGCGGTAACGCCGATATACTCGAGTATGCAGCGCTGATTGTCGGTCACCGGAGCCACGCGGCTGCACCGATACCACGCTCGGAGCAACCGTGACGATGCGCCTCCGCCGCATTCCGAGATGCTAGCAGGACGCTATGTACAAGCACGCGCTAGGAATAATGCGACGGATGCTGCGGGTGTGATCTTCCCGCCATAAGAGCCATCGACGGTCAGCGCGCTCCTCAAGTGAAGTCCAGCGTCCTGAAAGGTCACGCTGACATTGGTGTCGCCGTGCGACCCGCGGAGGTCACGCGTCGCGTGTCCGCGCGGGTCGCGGGAACGGCGACCCCGCGATCGACGCCGGCAGCGAGGAGTGTGTCCGGCGCGATTTGTTGCGCGGACGACACAATTGCGGCCTGCCTCCTTCGCCGCATACAGCGCTTGATCCGCCGCTGCGATCAGAGCTTCGACGTCGATGGCGTTGCTGGGGAATGCGGCCACGCCGAGCGAGGCGGTGACGGTTGGCAATCCGACTTCGCCGGCGAACTGAGCCGCGATGCCGATCCTGATTCGCTCGGCGACGACTTCCGCACTTTCACCGTCCGTTTCACGGAGCAGCACGCAGAACTCGTCACCACCGAAGCGATAGGCAGTATCGGTTGCGCGCAGCGCCGCTTTGAAGGCAGTTCCGAACTCTGACAGGATCTCGTCGCCGGCCTGATGACCATAAGCGTCGTTGACGGTTTTGAAGTGATCCACGTCGATCATGACGAACGCGATGGGGCGGAGATACCGCACACTTCGAGCCACTTCGGCCTTGAGATCGACCCCGAGCCGGCGACGATTGGGAAGCCCCGTCAGCACGTCGGTGTGACTCAACTCGTCAGCCAGGAGGTGCTCGAGGACGGCGCTCCCGTCACCGAGGTGACTGCTTGAGGTGCGCACTCAAAGCAAGTCGGCGATCAGGGCAGCCGCGCGAGACGCTCCGCCGGTTTCAACGGGAAGATAGTCCACATCACGGTGGATCTCCTCTGCTATTGCCTCGGCGATCGTTGCGCTGGTCTCCTCCTCATAGTTCATGTAGCGTCCGGCTCGATACCGCTGGAGGCGGTGACGCACGTGCAGGTTCTGTTCAAAATGGTGACGTAACGGAAAGTAGATGAAGGGCCGCCGGTTCGCGGTGAGCTCCATTGCGGTGGTCAGTCCACCCTGGACGACGGCGAGGTCGCACACCGCGAGATGACGGTAGAGCTGATGGACGTACGACCGCACCTCGAGACCCTGAGGAGCGGGAAGCGTTGCGGGATCGATCCGCGGCCCGGCGACGACAATCATGCGGAGCTTCGGCACTCGCGCCTTTGCGGCTGGATAGGCGTTGATCACCTTACGCAGCAGGTCCTGGCCGACACCGGAACCTCCCACGGTCACGATGCACACCTGCTCGTCGGGCCGGTAGCCAAGTTCCGCGCGGACGCGCTCGCGGTCCTCGAACTCGGCTGGATCGAATCCGGTGACGTAGCCTGGAAACTCGAAATGGTCTGCGGTCCACTCGCGAATCGGCGGAAGATCGGGTCCGAATTTGTCCGGCACGATGTCGGGTGGGCTCCCCACGAAGATCGCGCGGTCGCGCACTCGCGGATACCGTGCGATCTGCTCGATCATCTCGGCGTTGTAGTCCGCCGTCACGCTCATCTCGGCGTCACCACCGTCGGGCATCGGCAGCCATCCGACAAAGTCTGTGAGCCACGCGTACGCGGCTCGCTTCTCCTCCGGATTCTCATGCAGATAGTAGTCAAGCTCCCACGCCTCATCGCCGATCCAGAGATCGTAGTCCTCATCTCGCACCAGGTCGTGGAACACCATGAAATTGGCGAGCAGGATCTCGTCCATTCGCCGCCACGTCTGGAAGCAATGCAGATCGTGCCCGGACGATTCGCTCTCGATGTGATGCGACTCATTGGCGAGTAGCGCGCTTGCTGGGTGGATGCGCTCGCCGCGTGCCTCGAGGACGGCCGTCACAGGATGCTGCGCCAGCCAGTCGATCTCGAGGTCGGGATGGAGCAGGCGTAGCTCGTCAGCGATAGCGGCGTCACGCTGGGCGTGGCCGAGACCAATGGGCGAGGATATATACAGCGCTCGCCTGCGGCGCCGAGACGGCGTTGTCCACCGAGCAGCAGGTTTTGGCGGACACGCAAAGTCGCGGACCAACAGGTTCACCTTGACCGGCTGACGTGCGTGAGGCCCGTGCCCGGCTCCGTCGATACTGATGAGCGCCCCGCCAGTGAGCTCCGCAAGGGCGGCGCCGGATTCATGCGAACGCACGGCGTCGTCGGTTCCGTGGATGACGAGGACCGGGCAGTGGATGCGCTCGCCAAGGGCGCGCAGTTCCCGTTCGTCGAGTTCGGGCGCGACGGCGGTCGAGATGAGCGTCTCCGGGGTCGTCTCGAGTCCCCAATCCACCGCATCCTCGATCTGTTTCGTGGAGTGCGGGTCGGTGAAGACCTGCGAGAAAAAGAAGCGCAGGAAGTCTTCGTAATGCTCCAGCCAGTAGTGACGGTTGAACTTCGCCCATCCCTCGTATGGGGGAGCCTTCTCGTCAAACACTGCCATCGCCTCGGCGCTGCTGAGCTGTCCGAACGGCACTGCGGGGCCGATGAACACGACGCCGTCAACACGTTCGGGGTGGTTTGCTGCGAGCACCATCGCCCGCTGCGCACCCATCGACCAGGCGACCACGAATGCGCTCTTCGTCTCGGTGGCGTCCAGCACGGCAAGCGCATCGGCGGCGAATTCCGTTTCTGCGTATGCCTCCGCTTCGGGTGGCCGGTCAGCCCGGCCGTTGCCACGACCATCGAACGAGACCACCCGGCAGTGCCGTGACAGGTATGGAATCTGCATCTTCCAGCAGCGCGAATGCACGATCGACCACGTAGGGAGGAGCAGGATCGTCGGCTCCCCGTCCCCATACACCTCGTAAAAGGTGCGCACTCCTTCGCGGCTGACGAATCCATCGGAGTCCGGGTAGCGCGCCCGGGTCTGTTCCGGGCGCACCACCTCGAGCTCCGGCTCGCTGACGATCAAGGCCGAGCCTCATAGACGATGTTGAAGGGCGTTTCCGCCGCGCGCCGGAAGCGAGTGAAGCCGCCGGCGTTGACCACGTCGCGGATCCGCGCCTCGCCGGCCTGCGCGCCGAGCGCGAGTCCGACCTCCTGGGAGAGCGATGCCGGGGTGCAGAGCAGCGTCGAGAAGCCGTAGTAGGCGCGCCCGACCGGGTTGAGGTTGTTCTCGACGCGGTCGCCTGCGGCCGGCTCAACGATCATCCACGTTCCGTCCGACGCGATCGCCTCACGGACGTGCCGTGCCGCACCGACCGGATCACCCATATCGTGAAGGCAGTCGAACATGGTCACGAGATCGTAGTCTCGCCCACTGAACGAGGTCGCGCCGGCCACTTCGAAGTCAACATGGCCGTTGATTTTCGCCGTTTCGGCTCGCTGGCGAGCCGTCTCGATCGAGCCCGCGTGGTAGTCGGAGCCGAGGAAGGACGTGTTCGGGAACGCGGTTCCCATGAGAATCGTGGATGCGCCGTGGCCACATCCCACGTCAGCAACCCGCGCCCCGCCCTCCAGCTTCTCGACGACGCCGTCGAGTGCCGGCAGCCAGCTCGAGAGCAGGTTTGCGTTGTAGCCCGGTCGGAAAAACCGCTCGCAGCCTTCGAACACGTCGTCGACATGCTCGTGCCATCCCACGCCACCGCCTGTCCGTGCCGCCTCGACGATCCGTGGGGAGTCGAGCACCGATCCCAGAGCGATCTGGAAGAAGCCGGGGAGAAAGGCGGGGCTGTCCGCGTCGGTCAACGCGACCGTCTGCTCCGGGGGGAGGGTGTAACGGCCGCTGTCGGGCTCGTACTCCACGTAGCCACCGGCCGCCTGAGCATTCAGCCACTCGCGGGTGTAACGCTCAGAAACGCCCACTCGCGCCGCGAGCTCATCTGAGGTGAGGGGCCCCGCTCCCGCCATCGCTCGGTAGAGACCCAGGCGGTCCCCCATCACGACCAGCGCCGTGTTCAACGTCGCACCCACCTCGTCAACCGCTCGGAAGACGAACGCCTCGAGCTTGGCGTGGTCGAGCGTGGCCGGTTCGAGTGTCTGGGTCATGCGAAGTCCTCCGATATGAGCAGATGCACTTTCGAGGCTACCGGCGACCCCCCGGCCATCGCGTCAGGGGGGGCCCCTAGAAACTTCGATGCGCGCCAATTCCGGTATCAGGGCCTCCCTACAATCCACGCATGCTGGTCGGGCGCGAGCGAGAGAGGGATGCGCTCGACGGCATCATGGCGGCGGTCCGATCCGGTCGGAGCGCGGTGCTGGCATTGATCGGTGAGCCCGGGATTGGCAAGACATCGCTCCTCTCCTATGTGGCAGACAGTGCGAATGACCTGGCGCTGCTCCGCGCGCGGGGAATCGAGTCCGAGATGCACCTCCCGTTCGCAGGGTTGTACGAATTGCTGCGTCCCGCCCTTCACCTCATCGGTCGCATGCCGCCCCCGCGCGCCGCGGCTCTCGAAGCTGCACTCGCGCTGCGTCCTGGCACATCCGGAGAGCGCTTCGCCGTGGGCGCAGCGACCCTCAGCCTGCTGGCCATCTACGCTGAGGAGCAACCGGCGATGCTCCTCATCGACGACGCACATCTTCTGGACCCGTCGACGGCTGAGGCACTCCGGTTCGCGCTCCGGCGGTTGCTTGGGGAGCCGCTGGGCGCGGTGCTGGCCGTCCGTGAGGACGAGCCGTCACTGCTCGACGATACCGACCTCTCGACGCTGCATATCGGCGGTCTCACCCGCGACGCTGCGGGCGAGCTCCTCGGCGCGGTCGCACCCGAGACCGCCGACCGCATCTATCGGGCCACCGCGGGGAATCCGCTGGCCCTGACCGAGCTGGCCCGGGACACCTCGCGCCTGGCGACGCTCGCAATCGACGCACCCATCACGGTGCCGGCGACGATCTCGCGCGCCTTCGTCCGGCGGGCTGAAGCGCTCGAGCCGTCAGCCAGACAACTCCTGGTTCTCGCCACTGTCGACGAAGTAGCAGACCTTTCGACGCTCGAACGGGCGGCTCGCCTCCTCGACATGGACATCGGCGGACTTTCGGCGGCTGAGGGGGCCGGCCTCATACGGCTGCGTGACGGCCGAGTTGAGTTTCGTCACCCGCTGGCGCGAGCTGCGATCTACAACACGTCTCCTTCGGACGTTCGCAGAGCCTCCCACCGCGCGATGGCCCGCGTCCTTTCCGATCGGGACGCCGACCGGCGCGCCTGGCATCTCGCGGCCTCCGCCGTCGGCACTGATACGTCCGCGTCGTCGGCTCTGGAACAGGCGGGCATCCGAAGCCGGCAACGAAGCGCCTACGGGGTCGCGAGCGCTGCTTTCGAGACGTCGGCACGGTTGGCTGACGACGATGAGCGTCGGGGCCGGCTGTTTGCCACTGCTGCAGAAACAGCGTGGCTGGCAGGCTTCGCCGATCGGGCGACCAGCCTTCTTGACGAGGCGCGTCCGCTCTCCGAGCGCACCGAGCTCCTTGTTCAGATCGACAGCCTGAGCGGCCACATCGCAACGCGACGAGGGCCTGTCACGCAGGGGTACACGATCCTCGTGACCGCTGCCGAGCGCATTGCCGGAACAGTTCCCGAATTCGCGGTGGATTTACTCGCAGACGCGGTGGACGCGTGCTTCTATGCCGGCGACGCCGCCGGGATGTTGCTGACAGCACAGGCCTTGATGGGCCTGGTGACCGCGGACGCGTCCGCGAGGGCACGCTTCCTCGCATTTGCGTCCATGGGCATGGCGCTCGTGTTCACGGGTGACGCGCGAGCGGGCATCGAATCGATCCGCTCGGCCTCGGTGATCATCGAGGAGGATGAGGGAGTGCGCGGGGACACCCGGCTCCTGCCCTGGGTCGTCGCTGTGTCGCTGTGGCTTCGCGAGTCGGGTTCGGTCCGCGACCTTGTCGACGAGGCGATCGAAACAGCGCGTGCGCGGGTTGCGCTCGGCATCCTGCCGTGGCTGCTGAATCGTGTCGGTCGTGATCACGCGGCCGCGGAAGACTGGGGCAGGGCGCGGGTCGAATACGACGAGGCCGCGCGGCTCGCGCGCGAGACCGGTCAGCAAACCGAGCTTGCCGCAGCACTCGCCGGCATGGCGTGGCTCGAAGCGCGCCAGGGTTACGAAGAGGACTGCCGCGCGCATGTCGCAGAGGCGCGCACCCTGTGCGCCGAACTTGGAGTCCACCTCTATGAGATCTGGGCCATCCGAGCTCTCGGCGAGCTGGAACTCGGCCTCGGTCGAGCAGCGGCAGCCGCCGAGCATCTCGAGGACTGCACTCGCCGGCTTGGCCAGCTCGGCATTCAGGACGTTGACCTGTCGCCGTCGGGCGAGCTCGTCGATGCCTACCTTCGTCTTGGTCGTCGTGAGGACGCCACTCGGGTCGCTGCCCTGCTTGACATCGAGGCGCGACGCAAGGGACAGCCGTGGTCGCTGGCGCGCGCCGCACGTTGCCGCGGCCTGCTGGCGGCGGACGATGATTTCGAGCGCCACTTTGCAGAGGCGCTCCGTCTCCATGAGCAGACGCCCGACGTGTTCGAGCTTGGACTGACCCACCTTGCGTTCGGCGCTCGCCTTCGCCGCTTGCGCCAACGCAGTCGCGCACGTGAAGAGCTCCGGGTCGCGTTCGCGATCTTCGAGCGAGTCGGTGCCACTCCATGGGCAGGCATCGCGGGCGCCGAACTCCTCGCAACGGGGGAGACCGTGCGCCGGCGAGGAGCGTCGCCGGCGGAGACACTCACACGTCAGGAACTCCACATTGCGCAGCTCCTCGCGAGTGGCAGAACGACTCGCGAGGCCGCCGCCGCGCTCTTCCTCAGTCCGAAGACGATTGAGTATCACCTGCGAAGCGTGTACGGCAAGTTGGGCATCAATTCCAGAGGCGAGCTCGCTGCGCTGATTGAGTCGCCGTTGTAGACCATTGCCTCAGGCTAATGCGATGCCTGCATCAGGGACATCTGTTCAACGACTGCGAACCGGAGATCCGGTGCTCATCGTTGCCAACGGTAATCCCCTCTCTCGACGGGCCGACAGCATGGCGCAGAGTGCACTTCGGCAACTGAAGTTATCGCCCGAAAGCCAGGTGGAGCTCGTCACCACCGACTACGCTGGGCACGCTCGCGTGGCGGCAGAAACGTGGGCTTCCGAGCACCTCGATGGGACGATCATCGGAATCGGTGGGGATGGAACCCTCAACGAGATCGGCAACAGCATACTCTCTGCGTCTTTCGCGGTCGGCAGCCGCGTTGTTCTCGTCGTCTGCGGCGGCGGTAATGCCAATGATCAGTACCGGAGCTGGCCACCCTCGCAACGAATCCGGCTCGAGGGCGTGCTGTCGGCGGAGCCGATTCCGGTGGATGTCCTCGAGGTGTCATATGGCGCCGATAATCACAGACAACCCACGCGGCAGTACGCATTGTCATACGTGGCGATCGGTGCGCTGGCCACGGGGGCATCTGTGGTCAACCGTCGCCGGCGGGGGATGCTCGCCGATCTTGCCCTCATCCCCCAGACGTTGCTGCGAGCGCGGCCAGTGTCCGTGATGATCGACGGTCAGCTAACCAGCGCAGACAGCCTCAGTTGGCACATCATCCCCACGATGGCGAAGGTCTTTCGTGTTACGGCGAACTCGCGACGCGCTGACGGGCTGATGGAAGTCCTCCTGGTACCACATCGCCGGTGGCCAACAGCGCTACGAATGAGCTGGTTTGGGCTTCGGGCTCTGGTATGGCCGCATAGACAATCCCAAAGCGCGAGGATGACGTTCTTCTGGGAGCGGGGCGGTGCCGCGCAGTTGGATGGCGAGACCGTCGACATTCCGCCTGGATCTGATGTGACCGTGCGCTGCGTTCCGGCAGCACTTCGCATGCTGTGCTGCGATATCGACGTCTCCACCAAGACACTGTCGTCCACTGCTCCGACCAACTGACCACGTGGATCAATGGGTCAAACGACGGTTGGAATGACGACTAGAGCGCGTGCGGCGGAATCCGTTGGAATCGCGGCGACAGCTAAGGCTTCGTCACCATGTGCCACGCTACCGTCTGGCGCGCCATGTCGGGCCCGCCCGACCGGACACGGAGGTGCGATGGCCAGCGTCCTGCATGAAATCGTCTTCGACTGCCGCAATGCCGAGACCCAGGCGGCGTGGTGGTCCCGCGTCCTCGGGTGGCCCGCCACCCACGACGAGAGCGGCTACTGGTGGATCTCGTCGGACGGCACCGAGGACGCGGCGATGACGCTGTGCTTCATCCCCGTGCCCGAGGGTAAGACGGTGAAGAACCGCGTCCACCTCGACCTCAGTCCCTCGGGATGCGAGCAGGCCGAGGAACTGGAACGGCTCTTGTCACTCGGCGCGCGCCGCAAGGATATCGGTCAGGGCCCGGATGTCTCGTGGGTCGTGTTGGAGGACCCGGAAGGCAACGAGTTCGACCTCCTGCGCACCAGGAGGGGCTAATCCGCCGCCTGCGTCAGCGCACGTGGACGACGGCGACTCGGTGGATCCCTCCAGGACTGTCGACACTCACCTCGTCACCGGCGCGGTGGCCGGAGATCGCGGCTCCCAAAGGCGAATCCAGTGAGATCCGGTGACGGGCGATGTCTACCTCAGCCGGCACCACGATGGTGTATTCGGAATCACCGAAATCATCCCGCACCACGACAGTCGCGCCTAAGCCCACGGTGCCGTCATACGGAGCGGCCTCGACGATGAGTGCATGTCGGAGCATCCCTTCGATGGTCTGGACGCGGCCGTCGAGGAGACCCAGCTCGCGCCTGGCATCGTGGTAGGCGAAGTTCTCGCGAAGATCACCCTCGGCGCGGGCGGTGGCAACCCGCTCGACGATTTCAGGACGCTTGGTATCGATGAGCGCGCGCATTTCAGCGATGAGCGCGGCTTGGCCGTCTGCGGTGAGCAGGACTGGTCTACCAAGTGCCATTTGATCTCCGGAACGGGAGGCGCTGCAGGAGGTCGTTAGTGTGCCATGGCCTGCGCTTCGCGCCGGCACGAGAGCAATGGCGGTAGGCCGAACCATGGGAGCACACGGTTCTCGAAACGGGTCAAGACAGCGCTGCGTCTTGTCCGCACCCAGACAATCGGCGAAGGCCTGCCGTTGCTCACCTACGAGGTGGTCCGAACCGTGTGACCGGAGTCGATATGGCGCGTAAACGCACACGGCGCCATCCGACTCTCAGTCGCAATAGGTCTGGGTAACAGGACGCTCGTGTTGGCCGGAGCAGGGGAATGTCACCTGGGCTGCCCCCGAGGTGATGTCGTCTCGAGCCGCAGATGCGGCCTTTCGGCGAGGGGTATAGACTGCGCCGCGGATCCGGCAACTTCTGGAGGGCTTCGATGAGCTTGGCGATTCTGCTGGCCGGCACGCGGAAGGGCTTGATGATCGCGAGAAGCGCTGATGATCGCCGTACCTGGGCGACGAGTGACTTCCAGTTCCTCAACCAGGAGGTCTACTCGGTGGCGATCGACACCCGCCACGACCCGCCCCGGATTTTCGCGGGCGTTGGGACTGGGCACTGGGGCCCGTTGCTCACCTATTCCGACGACCTCGGCAAGTCCTGGACCGAGCCCGTGGCGCCGCCGATCGGCTTCCCCACCGGCAGCGACGCGGCGGTGGCGCGTGTGTGGCAGCTCCAGCCGGCGACAGCGCAACAACCGGACGTTGTCTACGCGGGGGTCGAGCCGCACGCCCTCTTCCGATCTGACGATCGGGGCGAGAGCTTCTCGCTCGTCGAGGGCTTGTGGGAGCATCCCGACCGGCCGAGCTGGCAGCCTGGTGGTGGCGGCGCCTGCCTGCACACCGTGCTCACGCATCCAACCGATCCCGACGACCTGATCGTCGTGATGTCCGCCGCGGGCGTCTATCGCAGCCAGGATGGTGGGGCGAACTGGAAGCCGGCGAATCGCGGCATCCAGGTGGCAAATGTCCCGGAGGACCAGCGTTTCCCGGTGTTCGGGCAGTGCGTCCACAAGGTCGCGTTTCATCCGGCCACTCCACAGCGCCTCTTTGCCCAGAACCACTTCGGCGTCTACCGGAGCGAGGATCGCGGCGACTCCTGGGCGCCGATCGAGTCAGGGCTGCCGAGCAACTTCGGATTCGCGATGGTCGCCCACCCACACCGGCCCGACGTTCTCTACAACTTTCCGCTCCAGGCAGATGCCGAGCGGTTTCCGCCGGAGGCACGGTTGCGGGTGTATCGCACCGAGGACGCCGGCGCGAGCTGGGAGCCACTCTCTCGCGGACTTCCCGAAGACCCGTACTACGGGGCTGTGCTTCGCGACTCGATGGTCGCCGACTCGCTGGACCCAGTCGGCGTCTACTTCGGAACCAGGCTTGGCGAGGTGTACGCGAGCCGCGACGATGGCGACAGCTGGTCGATGATTGCCGAGCACCTCCCCGATGTGCTCTCGGTGCGAGTTGCCGAGGTCGCGTGACCTCGCGGTTGCTTCTGCCCGCTGCGCTGCGACGCTACGCCGGCGAACAGGCCGAGGTTGAGATCCGCGGCGGCACCCTCGGTGCCGCGCTCGACGATCTGGCCGAGCGACACCCTCAGCTGGAGCGCCGGCTGCGCGACGAGCAAGGCAGGCTCCGGCCTCACGTGCTCATGTTCGTCGACGGGGTGAGCGTGCGAGGGGGCGCTCCCATGGAGACGACGGTCTCCGACGGTGCAGAGGTGTTCGTCGCCCCGGCGGTGTCGGGCGGGAGCGGCTAAGGGATCGCTCCGGCTCTTCATCCTCTCGATGCCTCCGGGCTTCAGCCAGGGCGTGGGACGCGCCTCGGGCGGATAGCCGCCGCTCGTCAAGGTTGATGGCGGGCGTTCCTTCAGCACCGAGTGGATCATCGATGGGGCTGAACTGCCGGGCCTGCAGCAGCCACGCTGCGCATCGCCGGCGTGGTTGTAGCCGAACCCAACAATGAGGCCGCCATTCGAAACGGCGAACGGAAGCGTCGGCGTGAGCAGGGTCATCCACGGTGGTGAAGTGGCCGTGCCATTTGGGTGCCCGCAGCGTGAGCGCGGGCGGCACCAGGTCGCGAACTCAGCTGCCCGGTGAGAAGATGAACGCGAGCAATCCAACAATGCGACTCCCAAGGGACCACCAATGGCGAGCGTAACCATCTCAGCGTCGTACGGCGCGCGGGGCGAACGCATCGCCCAGGCCGTGTCTGAGCGTTTGGGATTGGCCTTTCTCGATCGGGCGATTCCGCTGCGGGTGGCGCATCAGCTGCACCTTTCCGAGGATTCTGCAGAGAGCAGCGACGAACGTGCCCCTACCCGCTGGGATCGGATTGCCAATGCACTCTCCGCAGCCGGGTCGGTGACGACCGCGACCGGAGTGTCGCCGGCGCCCATTCAGGATGCCGACGCCTTTCGGAGGGCTACTGAGAGCATCCTCCAGAGGGTCGCGGATACTACTGGCGCGGTGATTCTTGGCCGCGCCGGCATGGTAGTCCTCGGCGGCCGCGCAGACGTGCTCTGCGTTCGCCTCGACGGACCAATCGAAGCCCGAATCGCGCAGGCGGTCGCCGACGGGGCCGACCCGGCTACCGCGAGCGACGCGCAGCGCGCTGTCGACGGGGCGCGGAACGACTATGCGCACTTCTTCTATAGACAACGACAAGACGACGGACGGCTCTACCATCTGATCATGGACAGCACTGCGCTGCCTGTTGACACGTGCGTCGACATCGTCGTAAGAGCTGCTCGAGCGAAGACCGGGGTCTAGACGCTCCGACGACGCCGCCGTCGAAATCGTCATTTTCTTCGCACTGCTGCTGGTGACCATGATGATCATCGCGATGCTCCCGAGCACGATCAGCGGGCGCTTCTGGATCACATTGCCCCGTCTGCGCGCTGGCACTCGCAGCAATGGCTGGACATACATCCAGGGGACGCAGCTGCTCCCGGTCCTCCGGTTCTGTGCGTCGTGCTTGAAGCTTTTGGGACGAACGGACCCGGCGTGTTGCTGCGCTTGTTACGGCGTCGGGATCAAGGTTGACCTTGACCCGCTTTGACGGACACATTTGTTAGGCCGAGCACATTGCGGCCAGCGCTTTCGCCACCGCTGCGACGATCGTCTCCCCCGCCTTAAGCACCTACCGGCTCGCAACGTGGCATTACCCGCGCGTTGATGGTTGCGGCAGTCCCTCAACCTCACCTCTTCTATAGGGAGCAGCGTCTGTACCGGGCGCGTACACGGTGACCGCGCCTGGGCCGAGGCACTGCCACGCTCCGGAATGCCAGAGCGCGCACGTACGCTCATCGACGCCGATCAATGTCGCCTCGGGCAGCGCCGCGCGCGCAGATTGATACCACTTGTGGCCAAAGGTGTCGTGGTGCGGCAGGACCGCACAGTGCGCGATCACGCCAAGTCCTGGAACCGCGCGACGCTCGGTGTGGCTCGGAAATGACTGGCGAACCAACGTGTCTGCGCACAGCACCATCGCGCCCGCCGAGGATCCTGCGAGGACGGCACCGTTGCGCCACGCCGAAAGGATGGCTGCGCCCACCGGACTACTTCGGAGCAAAGACGCAACCAGTCCTGGATCCCCGCCGGCGAGATAGAAGAATCCTGCATGAGCGGCGGCTTCAACCAGCGCCGCGCTCTGCGCTTGCTTCTGAGTGTACACGGCCAGTTCGGTGAGCTCGAGACCAAACTGCTGGAACCACAATATTCCCTGGCGCACGGCGCGTTCCGGGCGAGATCGCGCAGCGGCCGTTGCCACCAGAAACCCCTGGCCATGCGAGGCTCCGGCGAGCAGTTCATCGTGTGCCTCGTTTCCGGGACCAAATTCGCCGCCACCCACCAGAGCCAAGAGTCCAGCCTCGCGCCGCAGATCGTCCATGCGCCGATCATGAGACCTCTACACGGGCTGGCGTCCCTTCGTTGCGTCCCGGCTTGAGAGGCCGATCAGGTGGCGCCATCGGCGTCGGTGGTCGGCGTTGGGCAAACTCAATACGGCGAGGGCCACAACCGCGGCGATCGCCTCGAGCTCGGCTCGCACCGCGGCAGCCCGATCGCTTGTCCAGCCACAGGTCTCCACGAGCACGGCCTCGAGCTCGCCGAGGATCGCGGGACCGATGATCACGCGAGATCACCACGGAGGACGTCCTCGAGGAGACGTCGCGGGCGCCCGGCTCGATCGAAGCCACGACACGCCACTACTCGGCCCTCGCCGTGCCATCCAGCGTCCCATCTCGCGCAACGGTCGCTCGATGTTTCGGCACATGACATCGGCAGCAAACAGCGATCCCAGTAGCACGCAGATGAGCGTCCCCACGCTGTTGCCCATGTGCACCGTGAGTGATAATTGATAGTGGCGAATCCCCTTGATCACACGAGCAACCAGCACAAGGACAATATTTATGTGGCGTAACTTCTGTAGCGCCCCTCTAGCGACGAGGACCACTTTTGCTCTCGCGTGACAGCCATGCTGCCTCTGAACACCGTGGAGGCTCCGATTACCATTGGTACAAAGTCGGCGGCCCCGGGCAGGAGTTACTTTACTCGAAAAACCGCGTCATCCTGGGCTACCTGGAGCACAAGGCCGAAATAGACCAGCAACTTTCCACGATGTATGCCAATGGCCAAAGGCGACTACGCATCGGCATAGAGTTTGCGAACGATGACGCCCCGAACCGGCTGCACATCACCAATGGCGATTTCGCTCCAGAGGATGCCGCACAGATAGCTGCCCTGCTGGCTTCCATAAAGGGCATCGGCTTCGAGGAGGTCTACGTCAATATCAATGGCGGTGGCGCAAACAATAACGTCCGTAACTGGACGGAGTGGAGCGACGCGGTGTATCGGGAGAATTGTAGCGTCATCTCCCATGCCAGGGAAATAACAAAAGCCTCCGGGCTTCCCTACCTTCTCGATCTCGGCGGCGAGTATACGCCGGTACTCAACGGTCAGGAGATCAGGGTGCAGTACTGTAGGAGGTTGTGGGCGGATTACTCAACGACCTTCGGTACCGACGATACTGTTGGCTTTTCCATCATTGCCGGCATTTCGAACGACCGCTACGGCCATTTGCGGGACATCTATGGAGACAACCCACCGAAGGCATTCGACTTGCACATCTACGCTCGGCGGGATGAAACCAACGGAAACTACACCGAGAGCTCGTATCAACGATTCATGTATGCCCATAAGCGGATTGCGGACGTCGGCTATGGCAATATTCCGTGGATTATCGGGGAGTGCTTTTACAACGACGGCTTGGAAGCCGACCAGCTTGCGCAGGCCATCAAGGAGACTCAGCAGAGGATACTTTTCCTTCTCCAGTTTCCCCATGTCAGGCCGCCATTCCCGAAGCCGCCACATTATAGCGACGTCGACGTTGTGCCCCTGCAGTTTGACCAATACATCACTCGTGGATTTTGATTCAAGTAAGATCGGTGCTCATCCTCCGCTCCACTCACTCAAGCGGGAGCGTCGCGCTCACCGAATCGAACGCCAGGTATGGGACTGGCGATTGAGGAGGTCGCCTACCCTGGAGTGATCGACCTTGCCATCCGCTCCGGCGTGCTCATGCACCTGCTGCCCGTGAGCAAGGACGGAGCAGATGTCAGTGCGCACCAGGCTGCCTGTCGGCGAGCGCGGGTCGACGTGGCAGTCCTCGCACCGGACTTCCAGAACCCGACCGGCGCGCTGATGTCAGCGGAGACACGCCGTCGACTTGTTCGCGTCGCGCAGGAAGAAGAAGTGGTGCTCATCGATGACCGCACCCATGCCGATCTCGATCATGGCGCAACTGCGCCGCCGCCCCTGGCGTCGTTTGACGACCAAGCTCGTGTCGTCACGATTGGCGGCATGTCGAAGCTCTATTGGGGTGGGTTGCGACTCGGATGGATCCGCGCTCGATCGTCGTTGATCAATCGCCTCATCGAGCAAAAGTCGGGCAGTGACCTCGGCACCTCCGCACCGATGCAGATCATCGCCGCCGAACTCTTGCACCACCATCACGACGCCACTCGCACCTGGAGAAACGACCAGTTGCGCCGCTCACTCGACGCGCTCGAGTCAGCGCTGCTCACGTCGATGCCCGCTGCAGAATGGGGCCGGCCTTCGGGCGGTCCGAACCTCTGGATACGTCTCCCTGGCACCGACGCGCTCGAATTCACGCGCCGCGCGCTCGCTGGCGGTGTCGCCGTCATCGCCGGGCCACTGCTCTCCTGCCGTGCTGGTCGCGCGACCGACCGGATTCGCGTTCCTTTTTACGCCCAGCCGGCTACGCTCACGGAGGCCGTCACCCGTCTCGCGCGATGTTGGGCGCAAATGACTGGACGCTGACGCGGGTTTCCTTGGCCCCTGCATCGCCGTCTGCAGTAGCCTCTAGTCCCGTGGACGCGGCACGTGCGGACGCGCTATTGGTCTTCGCTGAGGATAGCCCGGCGGGGCTAGCCAGCCTGGACACGGTCACCTGGCAGCGCCGGCTCGGAGAGCAATCCGCCGAGCTGGGGGACGCCTTCGATTGGTTCTTGACCCACCGGCGGCCAACTGACGCGCTGCGCATCGCGGTCTCCCTGTCCGACCACTGGATGCACTCTGGCGATCTGACTGAGGGAACCCGGCGGCTGGAGCGCTGCCTGGCCGCAACAGGCGTCGAGCCGCGCGTTCGCGGCCGCGCTCATTGCCAGGCCGGGATGCTCGCTTTCTGGGAGGGGCGCGACGAGCAGGCGCGATCGGCGTTTCAGGCTGCCCGCGAGGTCGCGCGTGGGTGCGAAGACCGGACCACCGAGGCACTTGCGCTGGCGGGATTGGCGCGGATCGCACTGCGAGCGCGGCAGACTGAGTCGGCGCGCTCCCTTTGCGAAGAGGCGTTGCATGTCGTCGAGGGCAGCGACGATAGCGCGGGTTGGTCGAGCGCTATCCATGTGCTCAGCGTTGCCGCGCAGATGTCGGGCGATCTGAACACGGCCTGTGATTTGATGCTGCAACGGATGGAGATGGCACGCAAGCGCGGGGACTTGAGCGTGGTGTCGTACGAGGCGAGCAACCTCAGCGCGGTCGAGCGACAGCTCGGCAACCGCACAAGAGCGAAGGAGCTGGCACTAGAAGCGCTCGACATCGGGGCCTGGCGCAGCGACCAGTGGGCAATTCCTTACACAGTGAACCAGCTGGCTGCCGTCGCCGTCGAGACCGGTGACTTCGCGCGCGCCGCAACGCTGGCGCGGCTGGGGTGCTTTGGGGTGACGGAGGGCGCGTAGAGGAAGCTACGGGCGGCCGGCGTGCGGCGCCGGCTGATCCGGCGCCGCGAGCAGCCGCCCAGTCAACCCTGGCCCTTCAGTCATCGCCGCCTCCATCCCTCGCCATTGCGCCGCGGTGATGAACAGGGTGCGACCGTCTTCGCCGCCAAGCATGCACGCAAAGCAACCGCGGTCGACGGAGATCGTGCTCAGCACCTCGCCGCCCTCTCGCACGCGCGCGCAGCGCCGGCCAGGGACGCTTGCGACCCACACGGCACCGTCGGCGTCCGCGCAGATCCCATCGGGCGCGTACTCAAGTTCGGCCCACACCCGACGGCCGGACAGCGTCCCGTCGACCGCCACCTCGAAGGCAACGAGCTGCCGGGCGTGAGAGTCGGCCACCACAAGCGTGCACCCCTCGTCTATCAACGCCATGCCGTTGGGAAACTCCAGTCCGTCGGCGATCTCGTCCACGCTGCCATCTGGACGAACCAACACGACCACTCCAGCTCCGCCGTTCACGTAGGCGTTGCCGGCGACGTCAACGACGAGCTCGTTGAACGGCGCGGAACCCAGCCCGGTGAGGTCCGCGACGGTGGTAAGAGTTCCGTCCAGCTCCTGACGCAGCAGCAGCCGCCGTGGCCCATCGATCACGAGCAGCCGCCCGTCGGGGAGCCAATCGATGCTGAACGGCAGCGACTGCGGGGTGAGGCGAGCGTGAACCTGTCGCTCGCCGTCGGTCGTGACGGCCAGTACTTCGCCGGCGCCCCAGTTGCACAACCAGACACGCCCGTCGCGCCACCGCGTTGACTCGGGAAAACCGAGGCCCTCGACGACCAAGCGTGTCTCGTTCATCCACTAGCTCCTATACAAGACATCAGGCGATGCCCGACCGACGCCAGAACGGATCTGACGCGGATTGTGAAACGAGTCGTTCCGCGTCCGCACGGCGTCTCCAGTGACGTCGCGGGGCCGAGGTGTGAGCGAACCGGAGCTGCCTGATCGCGATCGCTGCCACCTGGATCGACACGGTCGCCGTCCAGATCCTCTCCTATCGCGACTCCGGCCCGCTGTCCACTCGATGAGAACGGGACGCTGAAGACCCACCCGGATTCCCGCAGTCGGGTCCGCGATCGGTCGCGAAGAGGCGACAGAAAGCAGACAAAGCATCGTGGCGCTGATCAACGATGGTCCCTCAGCGCAGTGTTGCAGGCCTGAAGGTCGATTGAGATGAACGAGAGCGGACGTACAGGCGAAACCGACGGGGCAACACTGCGCTGTTGAACCTCCGCTAATGACAGTGGTCCCCGCCCGGTTGTCATCTGATCCCGCCGACCTCCGGCGGGCGGCAAACACGGCACGCGTCCTTGCCGTGGCGGCCACGACTTATGGATTGATTTTCGCCGTGGCCGCACCGCTCCTACGGAGTGAACGCCTCGGGATCTTCGCCGGCTGTGCCCTGCTTGCCGGGATCGGATGCCAGATCAGCGCGCGGTTGATTAAAAGAGGTCGTCTCCAGGAAGGAGTCGCCGGGTGCGCCGCGGCGATATTCGTCACGGTAGCCGTCGGCGCCGTCCTGATCCCCGAGTCCGTGGTGACGTATGTCGTGATCTGCAGCATCGCGCTGGCGCTGAGCGTTCAGTTCGGGGAGGGACGCAATCCGATGGTGATCGCGATCCTCGCCTCGGCCGATGCATTGTTCGCTCTGCTCCTCGGCGTGGGCCTGCGCTCGACCTCGGGACTTCCAAACAGCTTTCTTGATCCGATCAACATCGTCGGATCGGCGCTTGCCTTGGGTGCTCTGGGCTTTGTGCTCTTTCAGTTGCGCGCCGCCTTCAGCGCCCGCAGCGAGCGGCTGTCCGCCTCGCTCCGAGAGTCGGAGGAGCAGCGCGTCGTGACACGAGTTGCCGAGGGGGAGGCGAAAGTGAAATCAGAGTTTCTCGCGAACATGAGCCACGAGATCAGGACGCCGATGAACGCCGTTATCGGCATGTCCAGCCTGATCCTCGATACCGAGTTGAGCGAGGAGCAGACGGAGTTCGCACTCACCATTCGGAACTCCGCAGAGCATCTTCTTAGCCTCATCAACAATATTTTGGACTTCTCGAAGATAGAGGCAGGAAAGCTTGAACTGGACATGACAACATTTCGCGTGCGAGCGGTTGCCGAAGAGGCGCTCGATCTGCTGGCATCGGAGGCCGCGAGAAAGCATATCGAACTCGGCTGCTTGATCGCCACGGGCGTCGCCGATCGTATCCGAGCGGACAAGATGCGACTGCGGCAGATTCTGGTGAACCTGCTGTCCAACGCCGTGAAATTCACGTCGTCCGGGGAGGTGGTGATGGAGGTTACCGCCGTGCCGACTGATGCACGCCCGGAGCAGCTGGAGTTTTCAGTGCGTGACACGGGAGAAGGTCTCTCCGACGGTCAGATCGCCCGGCTGTTCACGGCCTTTACGCAGGCCGATTCGTCAACCACGCGGCTGCACGGCGGAACCGGCCTCGGACTTGCGATTTCCAAGCAACTCTGTGAACTGATGGGGGGGCGCATCTGGGTCGAGTCCGCGCCCGGACATGGCACGACGTTCCGCTTCACGATCGTGGCGAGCTCGGTCGACGTCGGAAGCGGTGATGACGACGTCGAAGACACCAACGACGTGCTCGCCGGCCGGACCGCACTCATCGTCGATGACAACACAACGAACTGCCGCATCCTCGCCGGGTTTCTCGCGCGGTGGAGCGTCGCGTCGCACGCGTTCTCCAGCGGCGCAGAGGCGCTGGCGTGGATCAACTCTGGCGGACGGTTTGACTTCGCCATTCTCGACTACCAGATGCCGGGCCAGAACGGCGTCGATCTCGCCGGCGCAGTACAGAAGGAAGTGCCCGAGGTACCGTGCATACTTCTCAGCTCGATCACTGAACGAGCACCCTCTCAGGCTGGGCTATTTGCCGCCGAGCTGCACAAGCCGATCCACGAGGCAACATTTCGCGCCGCGTTGGTCGCAGTGGTACAAAAACGGGCCATGCCGACCGGCCCGACAAAGAACTCGCAAAGCGAGTACGACAGCACGTTGGGACAGCGGCGTCCGCTTTCGATCCTGCTCGCAGAGGACAACGAGGTGAATCAGCGCGTTGCCATGCGGATGCTCGAGCGATTCGGATACGCTGCGGATCTGGCCCGCAATGGCCTCGAGGCGTGCGACGCAGTGGCGCGGGCACGCTATGACGTCGTTTTGATGGACGTGCAGATGCCCGAGATGGACGGACTTGCTGCCACGCGCGCGATACGGTCGAGCCTCGGGGACAAGGGGCCGCGAATCATCGCCATGACGGCCAGTGCCATGGAGGAGGATCGGCGCGCGTGCATGGCGGCTGGGATGGATGACCACGTGACCAAGCCGATCACCCCGGCAACTCTGGCCGCGGCGCTGGGCCGCTGCGAGCCGGCTCAGGCACTCGGGGCCGCGGCCCCCTCGGCCACGAACGACGGCGGTTCCCGCGTCAATCCGCGGATGGAGGCATCGAAGATCACCTCGGCCCTCACAGCCTCGTCTACATCGCCGACAGGCACCGTCGTCTCCGCGCCTGCCATTGACGTCAGCACGCTCGAGCATCTCGCCGCACAGATGGGCGACGCGTTTGCTGACGTGGTCGCAGCCTATGTCAACGATGCTCCACAGCAGATCGCATTGATGCGCAGCGCGCTGACCAACGCCGATGTGCCGTTGTGCCAGCGTGCCGCGCACACTTTGCGCAGTGCGAGCTACTTGGTGGGGGCGCAATCCCTGGCCGGGCTCTGCGAGGCGGCCGAAGCCCTCTGTCGCTCTGGCCGCATGCCCACCGATCTGGACGTCGTCGACATCGATGACGCTCTCGCCGAAGCGCTATCGGGACTCCGGGCACTCACGGCGGCGTTTCCGTCGTACTCGACCGCCGCACGCCTCGATTAGGAGTGACTCGCGGCCCGAAGCACGGGCGATGCTCGCTGCCGTGGGTGAGGCTCGCCGGCTTCCACAGCCGCGCCCACCACCTGGCCCACCAGAACGCGCACCGAACGGCTGATCCTGGCCTCGGGTTTGGTGTCCAGAAAGGATTTGCCTTCACGCAGGGCGCCCTCTACCGTGTCACCGTCAAACGGGATCACCACGGCCGCGGGGCACTGCAGCGTTCGCTCAATGTCCTCGAGCTGTATCGACTGTCTTTCTGCGTTATGAACGACGACCAGGCACGTCCTATCGCTTGCCACGTTCAGTACTGAGAGGATGTGCAGCGTCAGCTTGGCATTCTTGATCGAGAGCATTGTCGGGTTGACAACCACCACGATCTTCGTGGCCGCATCAAGTGCGACGAGTGTCGTCTCTCCAAGCTGAGTTGACGTATCGATGACGGTATGGAGGAAGTGCTCCCGTAGCATTGCAAGCATTGCTGTGAAGGCTGCCGGAGTCACGAGCTCGGCAAACTCGGGACTAATCGGAGCGGTCAGGACTCGCACTCCCAGGGGGCCATCGACCATCACTGACGACACGAATTCCCAATCCATGACGTCTGCCGTTGCAATATCAGCAATCCCGCGGTGAGCATCGAGATTGAATAGGAGGCTGACATCACCGAATCTCAGATCAAGGTCGACAAGTGCCACGGGTGCCCGTGTAGCAGCTGCCAGTGCCGCAGCGAGGTTCCCGGCCAAGAGCGTGCGTCCCGAGCCGCCCTTTCCGCCGAAGATCACGGTGACCTCCCCTTCTACGGGCTCCGGCATTCGTCCTGCCGTGGAAGCAGTCAGCTCGAAGGCCTCCTGGCGGAGCCGTCCCAGCCTGTCGACACGGCGGACAGCCTCAAAGAGTTCCTCAGCCTCAAACGGCTTGGTCAGGTATTCCCTTGCGCCTGCCTGCAGCGCCCGCCGCAGGTAGTCGATTTCGCTCTCTGTGGACATGATGACCACCGCTACGCTCGGTAGCTGCTCGCTGAGCTCTCGGGTTGCTTCGATGCCATTCATCTCGGGCATGTTGATGTCCATTACCACGACGTTGGGGTTGAGCTCCCGCGATTTCTCGACTGCCTCCCTGCCGTTGACAGCGGTGCCGCAGACCTCGATGTCAGGCGCGCCTTTCAGCAGCGCCGAGACGTAGACACGATTTGTCAGGCTGTCGTCCACTACGAGGACCCGGATCATGATCTGGATCATCTCCATATCGGTATCTGCGCGAGCCGGTGCGGCGGCGCTTGATCCACGCGAAAGAAGTGGGAAGCATCGCGACGTGGTGCGCCGTTGCCACCTGCCTCGAGGATGCTGACGATGTACCCATAGTACCGCCTCCGGGCCACGGATCCGGCAGAACAACCCGTGGTTCAGCGCCGCTGCCGTCAACTCGTCCCGAAAGCGCGGTGCCGCGAGGGAGATCAGAGCACGGGCGCTATGAGCCAAGCCCATTCCGTGGAGGTCGATGCGGCCGTGGTCCGGGCCACCCAGTGCATGTGTGGTCGCGACGTCGTCACCCCAGCGCCATCCGCGAGCGTATCGACGATTCGCGATAGCCGGCCGCCGCGTGCCGTCGATAGCAAGGCAATCACCGGCCGGCAGCGGCCTGGCTTTGGGCGAGCGCCGAGACGGGCGAACTGCGCTGACGCGTTTTGCTCCGCTCGATCTGCTCTCGGTTCGGCGCGGACGTTGCCCGTCCGCCGGAAATCGCGCGAAATTAGAGTGGATTTGCAGGAAAGAACGTCAATCAGGGAATGAGTGCGAGTCCCTGCCGAGTGACTGATCCCCGCACGTTGGAATCGGCTGCACTTGTGGGCCTGCCCCGGTTGATGGACCACCATGGTGTGGGAGCCACTGCTGAAGCGTGGACGGTAACCACCGCGACTGGACGCTCAAGGTCGAGACGTGGATGCGGCAAAGGAGCCATACGTTTCGGCCGCTAACTCTCCCTTGTTAGCCCGATGATGCCTTCGGTCCCGTCCACTTATGGGGTGGCGGGTAGACATATCTCGCGATAGTGCCTGAAACCCATCCGATCGCCCATCCGCCAAACACCAAGAGGAACGTGTGAAGGTTGTCTGGCTCCCTAGCTGCGACGATCGCGAGGATGATCGCCAGCACTACGGCCACGCCGATGCTGTAGACCCAGTAATTCCGGTACCGAGGGACCATTTGCGGCTCCTAATGTCGGCTATGCCTCGAGCTTCGGGAGCACCAGGTGCACCCGGCTCCCACGCCCCAGCAGGCCCAATCGCGGCGCGCTCGGTGGCTCAGATGCGTGCCGCGGCCGTCTCCAACGCTCGGCTCGCCCGCTTAGAAGCTGAGACGCAAGCAGTCTTCAAGATTCCCATCGGCGCGTCGGTACGCCAGCGGACCCAATCCCATAGCTGGCGAACGTTCTCTGCTGTCCGCTCGTTCGTACGGCACACACATGCGGGCCATCGCACGGCGCAACCCCCAATACATATGCACGTCTTGTTCTAACCGTGAAAACCGACGCGTCAGTTCAGTATCTCTGATACCATCCGCCAATGCCTCGGATCTCCTCCGCCGCACGTTCGGCGCGCCGGCAGGCGCTGATCGACGCGGCCTGGAGATGCGCCGGGCGCATGGGCTATGGACAGATGACCGTTGACGATATCTGCGCAGAGGCGAAGGTGAGCAAGGGCGCCTTCTACGGATACTTCGAGTCAAAGCAAGACCTTCTCATCGCCCTCCTCGACGAGGATGCCGCCGGGCTCGACGGCGTGCTCGAGGCACTGGACCAACGCGATATCCCCAACGTCGAGCGCCTGCGGAGCTTCGCTCGAGAGATGTGCGCTCGGGGTGCCGACCAGGCACGCGTCCAAGTGCGTTCGGATCTCTGGGCGGCGATTCTCGTCGAGCCGGTCATCCGCAAACGCATGGTTTCGGCCGTGGGACGCCGCCGAGCGGTACTACGCGGCTGGATTGACGACGCCATGCGCAGCGGCGAGCTCGCGCCGATCCCCGCGAACGCATTCGCTTCGGTGCTGCTTGCGCTCGGCGACGGCCTCACTCTGCACAGCTCGCTCGACCCGTCGGGCTTCCGCTGGGCCAACATCACCCGAGTCTTCGCCGCGATCTTCGCCGGGCTGAGCAACGACGACGGATGACGTCCGCCGCCCGCCGGATACACCTGCCGCACGACATCCGCCGCCGAGGATTCGACTGGCTGCGCGGGACATCCGGCGGCACCATCGCGATCGCGCTTGTGGTCGGCGCGGGTGGTGGTGCCGGGGCGATCGTCTTTCGCGATCTCATCCGCTGGTTCACGCTCCTCTTCACTGGGCATGGCGACTACAGCGACGTCGGACACGCCATCAACCCAAACGTGCCCTGGCTGGGGCTGTGGTTTGTCGTGCTGGTTCCCGTTGTGGGCGGGCTCATCTACGGGCCGCTCATCCAACTGTTTGCGCCTGAGGCCCGGGGGCACGGCGTCCCGGAGGTCATGCTCGCCGTGGCTGAACGGGGCGGCCGGATCCGCCCCCAGGTCGCCGTCGTCAAGGCGCTTGCCTCCGCGATCTGCATCGGGGCGGGCGGCTCCGTCGGCCGTGAGGGTCCCATCGTTCAGATCGGCTCGGCGTTGGGCTCGTCGATCGGACAGGTGCTGCATATGTCGGAGTCGCGGATGCGACTCCTCGTCGGCTGCGGGACGGCAGCGGGGATCTCAGCCACCTTCAACGCCCCCATTGCCGGCGTGTTCTTCGCCCTCGAACTCATCCTCCAGGACTTCGCGGTGGAGTCGTTCGGCGCCGTCGTGCTGGCCTCCGTGACCGCAGACATCATCGGACGCGCGGCCTTTGGGAACCAGGCCTTCCTCACGCTGCCCGCGTTTCACATCGTCTCCACTTGGGAGTTCGGCCTCTACGCGATCCTGGGCCTTCTGGGTGGCCTGGCGGGCATCGCGTTCATTCGGGTCCTCTACGGGACCGAGGACATCCTCGATCACCTCTGGCGCGGGCCGGAGTGGTTGCGCCCTGTCGTCGGCGGTGTCTTCCTCGGACTGCTCCTACTCGCGCTGCCCCAACTGTATGGCGTTGGCTATCCGGTGCTTCAGAACGCCGTCGCCGGCCACATCGTTCTCGGGTTGCTTGCAGTGCTCCTCGCCGGCAAGATGATCGCCACCAGCCTCACCATCGGCATCGGCGGCTCGGGCGGTGTGTTCGCGCCGTCGCTTTTTATGGGCGCGATGCTGGGCACCGCCTTCGGTCAAGTTGCCGGCCTGCTCTTCCACGGCGCCGTCGGACCCGCGGGCGCATACGGGTTGGTTGGCATGGGCGCGGTCTTCGCCGGCGCGGCGCGGGCGCCTATCACGGCGGTGATCATCATCTTCGAGCTCACCGGCGACTACACGATCATCCTGCCGCTCATGGTGGCGATTGTTGCGGCCGCAGGGTTGAGTTCCCTGCTCTCTAAGGACACCATCTACACGCTCAAACTGCGCCGGCGTGGCATCGACATTCTGCGTGCACGCGGCGAGAACCTCATGCAAGCAGTCAGGGTTCGCGACGCGATGCAGCCGGTGCCGGCTCCGTTATCGAGTGACACATCGCTCGACGATCTCGTGAAGCGGTTCTCGTCCGGTGCTGTCAACGCGCTGCCAGTCGTGGATGCGACGGGTGCCTACCGGGGGATGGTTACTGAGCGCGAGGTCGAAGCGGCGATCGGCGACAGCACGCCCGATGTGACCGCGGGCGATCTTGCGTTCCTGCCGGCCAGCGTCTCACCTGATGCCACGCTCGAGGGTGCGTTATCGCAACTCGTCCAGCAGGACCAGTCGACACTCCCCGTGCTGATGCCGGGCACGACGACGGTGCTCGGCTGGTTGACGCATCGGGACATCCTGCTCGCATACAACGCCCGTCTCGGGGCCGGCAAGGGTCAGGTCGGGAGCGCTCCTGGCACGCTTGACGTTGAAACGAACGCCACGGGCAACGTGGCTTCGATTCCAATCCTGCCGGACTACCGTCTTGTCGACGTGGAGTTGACCAAGCCTGGCCCTCCGATCGCTTCGCGCATCGCTGACCTCACGCTGCCGTCCCACTCGCTCCTCGTCAGACTGCATCGAGGAAATACCGATGTGGCGCTGACGGACGACACGATGCTGCGGCGAGGTGATCGGCTCACGTTCTTCGTCCGCAACGATCAAGTCGACGAACTCGCGGCGCGCATTCGCCCGCTCCGAGCGCCGAGGTCCTGACCCTCTAGTCGAACCTAGCCGCGAATGTCCTGGGCGTGCTGAAGACGCCGAATATGCCGAGGCGAGGCGCTGGTCGCCGCGGGGGGTACCGAGATCGCGTTCTCGAGCAAGCGTGCGGTCCCCGGTATGTCAAGGCTTACAACGTGTTCACCGGCAGCCCGGAGAGCCGCCATCGCAGCCTCATGGCGCGGGAATCGGCGAGCGGCGCATGGTCCTGCCGCCAATGACGATCACCACGAGTGCGATAAGAACGAGGACGAGGGCGTGACGCGGGGTCAGCACCGCAACCGTCAGGCTGGCGGCGCGTCCACTATCCGGCAGGGGATCTCGGCGTCCTCGTCGACGTGGTAACTGGCGCAGATCCGGTGGTACCCGTCAGCGATCGTCATGGCGACGTCGCTCGAAGCGTGCCCGCGGACCAGCAACACTGGCGACAGGAGTTCGCCCTTGCGAATCTTCTTGAGGTCGCGCGCCACATCCGGGTCGTCGGCTGGAAGCAGTTGCAAGCGGCTGGCTCGAAGCAGGTTCTTTGCCTTCTTGTGAGAGAGCGGCGCCGCTTTCAGCTTGCGGACCACCGCCGTCACGTGGGCGGGCGGCAACAGCAGCGAGAGATAGTCGCCGGCCGCAGGAAAGTCATGCGGATCCGGGTCGGCCTTCCAATATTCCTTTTTGGCCACTGTGTGTACCTCTCGACTCCGACGATGGATCACGGACTCGCGGCGATGCTTCGTACGTCACAAAGGGTAGGAGGTCTTCGCGTCGACTGCGCTACGCGAACTCTTCTGCGTCAGCCCGTCGGGAGTGACCCCTCGGCCGCTGCCGCGGCGGTCACGTCGTGTCCGCCAGGGCCACGCAGGACATAGGCTATGCCCACCGCCAGTACAGCCCCTGCAGTGGGACCGATCAGGTAGATCCAGAAGTTGGCGAAATCGAGGCCGACGAGTTCCGGCCCGAAGGATCGAGCCGGGTTCATCGACGCCCCGCTCACGGGGCTGGCCCAGAGTCCTGCAAGGACGATGTAGGCGCCCACGGCGAGCGCCGACAGCGGCCCTACGTTCTGAGCAGCCGAGGCGGTTCCAAGGATGGTGCTCACCAAACCAAGGGTTAAGAGTGCCTCGATCAGCAGTGCCTGCAATGCGCTTATCCCCGGGCCGGGCTGGCTGGCGCCGAGCCCACCGAGGTTGCCGAGGACCGCCCGGAGGAACAGGCACGCCAGCGTGGCCCCCACGAGTTGGGCCACCACGTACCCGGGGACGCGGCGCCATGGGAAATCCCGACGCATTGCAAAGGCGAGACTCACCACAGGGTTGAGGTGCGCCCCCGAGATCTTGCCCATGAAGAGGATGACCGCCATCACGGTGAGGCCCGGGGCGGCCACCTCCGCCGATCTGCTGACTGCGCCGTGGCTGAGCGCTGCAACCACCCCTCCTCCCGCCGCCGCGACCACCAAGAGAAACGTGCCAAACAGTTCCGAGAAGAGCCGGCGCCATTCCTGGCTCGGGTCGCGGAACATCGCCAGTCGCTGAGCGGTCTCCGTATCGACGGGGCTCACGGGGGTGCCTCTAGTCTGGTCCGCGTCAGCAAACCGTCTATGACCCCCTGTTGGCGACGACCGTTCGGAGAGGGTTGCGCCACTTTTCTCCGGGGCCGAGAAGCGCATCCGCTTGTTTGGGTCCCCACCCGCCGGGTTCGTACGGAAGTGCGCGGCCATGCCGTTTCAGGACTGGATCGACCACCACCCACGCCGCCTCCACTGCACCCTCGCCGGTGAAGAGCGTGTTGTCGCCTGCCATCGCGTCTCCCAGAAGGCGATCGTACGGCGCCTCGGCACCGCGGAGCTCTTCCAACAGGGAGAACTCCCGCTGGACGCCTGAGCGTTCATCGCCCGAACGTTTCAGGCGTGCAGCGATGGCGATTGCAGGTCCGGGCTCCAGACGAAAGCGAAAGTAGTTCGCCTCGATCAACGCACCGGGCGTCTCCTCGAAAAGCCGCTGCGGTGGTGACTTCAGCTCGACGACCACCTCGGTCGCGGTCGCCGCCAGCCGCTTCCCTGCCCTGATGTACCAGGGCACGCCTTCCCATCGCCACGAATCGATGTGCATTCGAGCGGCACAGTACGTCTCAACGTCGGATCCCGCCGCGACGCCCTGCTCCTTCAGGTATCCGTTGTATTGACCACGGACGAGGTCGTCACGCGTCAACGGGCGCATCGACCGAAAGACCTTGAGCTTGTCGTTGCGCTGGTCGCCGGCGGCCATGCTCGCTGGTGCGTCCATCGCCAGCAGGGCCACGACTTGGAAGAGATGGTTCTCCACGACATCGCGAAGGCAACCGGTCGCATCGTAGAAGGCTCCCCGCCTCCGAACGCCGAACCGTTCCGCCATCGTGATCTGCACGCTCGCCACGTGGTCGCGGTTCCAGATGGGCTCGAGAAATGAGTTCGCGAAGCGAAAGTAGAGAAGGCTCTCCACTGACTCTTTGCCCAGGAAGTGGTCGATTCGGTAGATCGACTCCTCCGGAAATACCGAGTGCGCGACTCGGTTCAGCTGTCGCGCCGACGCGAGGTCGTGTCCGAACGGCTTCTCGACGATGACGCGGGCACCATTGCCCAGACCGGCGACTCCGAGTTGCTGAATGACGTCACCGAAAAGCGCAGGTGGAATTGCCAGATAGTGCGCCGGGTGGCGCGATTTCCCAAGAGCAGCCTTGAGACGGACGAAGGTATCGGCATCCTTGTAGTCACCATCGACATACAGCAACCTCGACATCAGCTGGTCAAAGGCGCGCCGGTCGTCGATACCCCCTGGGGCGTGTTCGATGCTGTCCCTGGCTCGAGCGCGCAGCTGCTGCAGGCCCCACCCTGAAAATGCGACCCCGACCACCGGGACATTCAGCACCCCGCGTTTGGTCATCGCAAACAGCGCAGGAAATATCTGCTCGTGCGCGAGATCCCCGCTGGCCCCGAAGAACACGAGTGCGTCCGACGCACGTCCGGCGCTGACGACAGGTGCCACGTCAGGTGGGCTTTTCGTTGTGACCGCCGAACTGTTTGCGCATCGCGGAGAGCAGACGGTCGGCGTAGTCCGCATCGCCACGGGATTCGAAGCGGCTGAACAGTGCGGCGCTGATCACCGGTGCGGGCACTCCCTCATCGACCGCTGCGAGCGTAGTCCACCGACCCTCGCCCGAGTCGGACACGTGGCCGCTGAAGTCGGCAAGTTCCGCGTCAGTCACGAGAGCAGCGGCGGTGAGGTCGAGCAACCACGACGCGATCACGCTCCCACGGCGCCAGACCTCGGCGACCTCACCGATATTCAATTGATACTTGTAGGCGTCCGGATCACGCAGTGGTGTCGTCTCGGCGTCCTCTTCCTGCTCGCGCAGTCCGATGTCGGCGTTCTTGAGAATATTGAGCCCCTCGGCGTAGGCCGCCATCAGACCGTACTCCACGCCGTTGTGGACCATTTTCACGAAGTGGCCGGCACCGTTCGGGCCGCAGTGCAGGTAGCCGTTCTCAGCGTGGCTCGCTGGTCCCTTCCGTCCGGGAGTGCGCGGCGCAGTGTCCACCCCCGGCGCAATGCTCCGAAAAATGGGATCGAGGTGGTGAACCACGGCATCCTCACCACCGATCATCAGGCAGAAGCCACGTTCGAGCCCGAAGACGCCACCACTCGTGCCGCAGTCGACATAGTGAATGCCGCGCTTGCCCAACTCGCCGGCGCGCTGGATGTCGTCGCGGTAGTAGCTATTCCCGCCATCGATGATGATGTCGCCGGACTCGAGGTGCGTGGCGAGTTGTTGCACGGTGCTGCCGGTCACCGCAGCCGGCACCATCACCCAGATGGCTCGCGGCGTGTCGAGCTTCGCTGCAAAGTCGGCAAGCGACGTCGACGCCCGAGCGTGCTTACCGGCGACTTTCGCAACTGCAGCGGGGTTGACATCGAAGACGACGCACTCGTGACCGTTTCGAGTGAGACGCTCCACCAAGTTGGCCCCCATCCTTCCCAGTCCGATCATTCCGAGCTGCATCAGGCCTCCTCGCAACGCCGTGGCGTTGTCATTGTTTGATACCTGGCGCCGAGGCCCACTTCCGCCATCGCCTCAGACGTCAGCGTCCCAAAGCTTGATCCCGCCAAGAATGCCGGCGACATTACCGACGATAGTCACCGACGGATCAACGTGGCCTTGGAGGGCTTGAGCATTACCGCCGCTTATGTACAAGCGGTCGTAATTGATGAGGATCTGGAAGTTGCCGATCGCCTCGCGGACCCGTTTGCGCCACTTCCTTGCACCGATCCTCTCGAACGCTGCGTTTCCCAGCTGTTCATCGTACGTCTCGCCCTTGCGAAACGGATGATGCGCGAGCTCGAGGTGCGACGAGAGCTTCCCGTCGACGAGCAGTGCCGTCCCGACGCCCGTACCCAACGTAACCATGAACTCAACTCCAGAGCCACTCACGACCTCGAGGCCCTGGATATCAGCATCATTGGCGACCCGCACCGGATGACCGAGGCGCTTCTGCATCGCACCTGCAAGATTGAAACCCGTCCATGCGGTGAGAAGCTTCTTCTCGACCGGCGATCCCGGCCCCGACTTCGTCACAAAGTCGGGTGCGGTGAGCAGGACCCCGTTCCTGACAACTCCAGGAAATCCGATGGACACGCGGTCAGGGGCCGGTAGCGGCTCGACGAGTGCCGCCAGCATATCGACGAGGCGGCTCGGTGGACAGGGATAGGTTGTCGCGACTCGCACACGATCGGTCATGAGCTTGCCGGCGGCGTCCAGCACGGATGCTTTGAGACCGGTGCCACCGACATCAATCGCCAGCGTTGCCGGCCGCCCTTTGGTTGGCGTGGCCACTGGGACCAGCATAGATGACGGCGCTTCGCTAGACGTGCCGCTGCTCTTTCGGAGGCTGCACGCCTCGGTCGTCAAAGCGGAAGGTGAGCGACGACTCCACATCCATCACACCCTCCACGCCGCGGGTCAGCGTCGCGATGACGGGGAGCCGCTTCACTCCACCCCTGCGCATCAGCCGAGCCGCTGCGGCCAAGGGAGCGTCTGGTTCGACGGTGACCGCGGGAGAGGACATCAAGCCACCGGCGGCCAGCGCCTCTGACTGGAACGGCGTTCCCCGGCAGCCGCACTCCAGCCGCCGAGTGTCTCGCCACCAGCCTCACTCCTCAGCATCAGGTCGGCTTCCGAGACCACCCCGATGATTGTTCCACTCAGCCCCGAACTCCTCATAGCGGCGAAACCAGACGTAGTCGCACTGCCGAGTGATCCCGTAGTAGCGGCACGTCAGAGCGACATTGCCGGTGACTTCCTGGACGTGGCGAATGATCGCCAGGCGTCGAGCTGCTCCCCTCGCCAGTTCTCTCTCGGTCCCAGATGCCTCCTCGTGAATTGGAGGCCCAAGTGTCAACAGACTCCGTCAGTTTTATATCTAGCGCGCGGCCCTCAGCATGGAGACGATCGGCGGGCAAGTTCCAGCTTGGGCTTCGCCTATGACCGCGAACCCGTGGCACTCGTAGAACGATACGTTCCGGGGATTGGGGGAATCGAGATACGCGGGCAGATGATCTTCATCGACGACCTAAGGTTGTAACGGCTCAATGCTGATCCGATGCCGATCGAAACTGTCTGTGGCAGCGGGAGACGGGGCTCGAACCCGCAGCTTCAACCTTGTACAGTGAGTCACGCGGACCGCCAGCGTGCAGGAGCTCAGCGGTCGCCATGCGCATGAAGCCAGGAGTCGCCTGATGGAACAAGGACGGCCACCTCCATTCAAGGTTGGGTCGGTCGTCTCCCGCGACGGCACGACGATCGGATATCGCCAGTTCGGTGATGGCCCCGGAGTCATCGCGGTGCACGGAGCGGCGCAAGCTGCCCAGAACTTCACGAAGCTGGCCGAGGCGTTGTCGGATGCGTTTACCGTGTACGTTCCTGATCGTCGTGGCCGGGGACGCAGCGGACCCCCGAGAGACAATTACGGCCTGCAAACGGAATGCGAGGACCTTGACGCCCTCCTCTCCAGCACCGGATCGCACAACGTCTTCGGCTTGAGTTCCGGAGCGCTCATCTCGCTCCAGGCGGCACTGACCCTGCCATCGATTCGCAAGGTGGCCCTCTACGAACCGCCACTCTCGATCGACCATTCGACACCGATCGACTGGGTGAACCGCTTTGACCGCGAGGTAGCCGCTGGCAAGCTCGGCTCCGCGATGGTGACCGCTATCCGAGGTACTCAGACCGGGCCGCTGTTCTTTCGTTTGGTCCCCCGGCTGATCATTGACCCTCTTCTGAACGCGGCCACACATATCGACGTCAACGATCGTCGAAGCGCCAAAACAGTTGACCCGTCATCCTCGCGCGGTCAGGCGCTCCGAGTTCTGCTGTGGCCCATACGACGTGCAAGCCGGTCGAGCGCACGCGAGCAGGGTTCCGCTGCAGGGCAGGACGATGTACCTCTCAAAGCGCTCGTGCCGACAATGCACTCCGACGCACAACTTGCCATCGAAAGCGAAGGATCCCTTGCGTCGTTCCGAGCCGTCCCTGGGGAGGTGCTGCTGCTCGGCGGTTCCAGGAGCCCGGCCTATCTGAAGAAGTCGCTGCTCGGACTGGAACGCGTCCTTCCGAATGTGCGGCGTGTGGAATTCGCCGGCGTCGGTCACGTGGCGGCGGACAACAGTGGGAAGCCGGAGATGGTGGCCGCGGAGCTACGCCGCTTCTTCAGCGAATCGGCAGTCCGCTAATGCAGAAGTGCAAGAAGGCGCAGCCGGGTTGGTTCTAGGTGGTCGTCTGCCACCAGTACGTCCTTTTCCTTGTGTGGGAGGCCACCCGCCCGGGATGGGAAGGATATAAGCCGGTCGGTACCCCGGATCTCTGAGCAGACATATCTCCGAAGTTCCTGAGCACGGGCGCCGGAAGATCGATCCAGGGGCAACCGGCCGGAGCCGAGGCTGAGCGCGTCCGCCGACACGCGCAGGCCGGCTGGATTCCCGGCCACATAGGCGGTATCCGTCCGGTCGGCGGTAGCGTACAGCAGCGAGGATTCCGGCTCATTTCGGCTCCGTACGTTATGACGAGGAATGAGTACTAGTCCCCGCAGAATGGATCCCCGCAAGTTGGAGTCGGCTGCAACTGCGTGGAAATGGCCTCACTGCGGTGTCACCGGCTGCGAATCGGGGAGACAGGACTCGAACCTGCGACCCCTGGTCCCCCAGACTAGTCCTCATTTCCCGATGAGCGCTGAGTTCGATTTAGAGTGGTTTTGTGGGGAAATGGTTGGAATGACGACAAGTCCGGGCGTGAGGGAATCCGCTGGAATCGCGAACAGAACCTCGATATGGCTCTCACCTCGATTCTGGACGACGATCAGGTGGCTGCCGCGCTGCAAGCGCTTCGAACGGTTGTCGGACAGCTCCCGGCGGGGCAGGCGTTGCAACGCCGGATCGCCGACAGGGATCCGGCGAGATCCGCGGCTCGTCCACACTGACCCGGGCGATTGCATCCGTCAGCGCGACCGGGCCTCGATCGCGCTGGCCTCGGCGACACCAGCGGTTCAGTTCTCCCGGCGCTCCATTGCATCCAGGATCCGCTCAGCCTCGGTCAGCTGTTCGCGCGGCGTGGAACTCAGCTTTCGAATCCGTGCGAGGAGTTGGCGAGCAGTAGGGACATCGAGGCGACCAACCGCCGCGACAAGAACGACTGCCTGTGCGACATCGATGGCGATGACACCAAGTGCGCGCGCCACTCGCTTGCCTCGGCGCTCGTTGATCAGCGCGATCGCTCCGAGTGCGCGCGCACACGCAATGACGGATGCCTCCCCCGGATCGAGCCCAGCGATGGGAGGCGGTTCCGGTTCGGGCAGATGAACGAGTTCGGGTTCGATTTCGAGGAAGACGTCCTGGTAGTCAGATCGTGTCCGCGGGCGGCGCGGATCCTCGTGAGTGATCTCGGCTCGCACCGCCGCCGGCACTGCCACCCGGAACTCCTCCAACAGGACCCTTACGAACCCAATCCGAACGGCGATGGACCAGAACGAGGTATCGACGACCGCAACGTGACGGGCGGCATCGGTCACCCGCTCTGGCCGCGGCCGTCCAGCCGCGAGAGGCTCGTACCGAGCTCCGTCGCAGCACCTGCGAGACCGCTAAGCCAGTCGTCGTCGGGTTCGTCGAGGGCCACCTGGTGGTCGAGACACTCCTCGATGAACACCGCCCGGGGTAGCCCGGCAATCTGAGCAGCCTCAGCCGTCGAGGCACCGCGATGCATCGCCAGAAAAGCCTGATCCAATCGCTCCGCCTGCAGGCCGCGTTGCAGAGCACGCTTCATGGCTGTCGCCTCGGTCTCCCCCGTGAACTCCGTGAAATCAGCCCACTGCTGGACCTCGGCGGGCGTGAGCCGGACCGACTTTGTGATAGCGCGCTTTGGCGGTGCTTCTCTTCGCATCTATTAGAAGCATATCAGACAGCTCGCGCTTAACGCACATCTCGGGTCCCGGGGCCTCGTAGCATTCCTCCCATGCCTGAGGAACGGCCGGACAGCAAGTCGAAGCGGCGCGCCGATCGAGCGCTCGTTGCCGTCTATCACGAAGCCAAGCTTGCCGACCTTGTCGAGCATGTCCGTGCCGGGCTGGCACGTTACGACGCGAGCGAAGTAACCGCGTTCGACGTCGACCAGATTATTCATCAGTACACGCACGCGGCCCGCGAGTTGTGGAAATTCTGTGGCACGACGGGGAGCCGGGTGCAGAGGACCGCCTCCCTGCTCTTGCAGATGCAGCGGGATGGCAACGAGCCGGACTGGTGGGCAGCGGGGCATCACGAGGGCTCGTGAATCCGACATTCGCCGACTCAGGCCGGACTGAGGACAACGATCCGGACACGTCTGGACGCCATGCGCCGTCGAACCCGACTGCGTGGGCCAGCGACGTCAATAAGCGAGGCTGGGCCGGCGAGCGCACGTATCAGCTGATCGTGGAGTTGGCCGAGATCGAGCCGCGGATTTGGCGTCGTGTGGTCGTGGCTGACACAACGCCGCTGCCACTCCTCCACCGCATACTGCAGGTCATCTTCGATTGGAAGGACGATCACCTTCACGAGTTCAAGGTTGGCAGCGTGAGCTTCGGCGTTCCCGACGACGAGTACCCGCCTCCTCACATTGATGAGAAAAGCGTGCGTCTGTATCAGCTGGCTCACGAACCTGGGGACCGTGTCGTCTACGTATACGACTTCGGTGATAGCTGGGAGCACGACGTGGTCGTGGAAGACGTGAGCGCTGCGGAGAATCCCGTGGTACCCGTCTGCTTGGATGGTGAGCGGGCGGCACCGCCCGAGGACTGCGGCGGAGTCCCCGGTTACGAACATCTGATCGATGTGCTTGGCGATCCCACCCATCCCGAGCACCTGAACCTTAAGCGCTGGGCCGGTAAGTACGACCCTGAAGGCCTCAACCTCGACCTGATCAATCGCCGGTTGGCAAGGCTCCCCCGCGGTCGGGCTCGCGTATGAGCATCACGAAGACGCGCTCTAGGCGGGTCTCGTCCACCGTATGCCTATCGAGGTCACGTGATGTCCGGAGAACGCGATCAGATTGCTAGCAAGGCGAAGGTATTGCAGAGCAAGGCGAAGGTATTGCAGAGCAAGGCGAAGGTATTGCAGAGCAAGGCGAAGGTATTGCAGAGCAAGGCGAGATGAAAGGAAACCGAGTCGGGCAAGTGCCAGTACGCGGGGGGAAGATCGAGCATGCCGCGGGCGCTGCCGGCGACACCGAACCGCTGCGTGCGCCCGATTCTCTCTCGACGATCCACGCCTGTGCAAGTCCACCTCACGCTTGACAAGTTAGGTCCACCTCATGCTTGACACTTGCCGAACCAACAACATCGAGTAATGCGCTGTTGCGGTAGATGACCACCTCCTTTGCATCGCCGTGCATGCGAGTCCCGCGAACCGCGCGTGGGGTCGTGCGCACGAGCGTTCCGTCAACGTAGAAGCGAACCAGATCCTTGTCGGGGACCACGGTGGCGATGCGCTTGCCGAGCCTCCGGCCGAGGTGGTATTGAGCGCCGGCAAAGCGAACGTAGCCGACGCTGGAAATGGCTCGGCGGATCGCGTTGGGATCGTCGTCCGGACTCAGCTGCACGCTGCTGGGTACGCCCGGTGGTGCGACTGGCAGCAGCGTGAGCAACTCGGCGTCCGTCACGGGCGGCGTCAGCGCACGAGCTGTCTCGTCGTACGTGAAGCGCTCGGCCGGGGTAGCCCCGCCCAGGGCCTGGTGGGGCCGCTGGGTGTTGTAGTGGACGACGTAGGCGTTGATGCCCTGCTGCGCAGCCTCCAAGCTGGTGAATCCCGCGTTGTCGAGCAACTCCACGCGCAGGGTTCGATGAAAACGCTCGATCTTGCCGGTCGTGGTCGGATGCGCGGGCTTGGTGAGCAGGTGGCGGATACCCTGCTGCTGGCAGATGCGGTCGAAGAGCACGACCGCCGGATGCGGCCTCGTGAGCCGACCGGTGAACACCCGCCCGTTGTCGGTGAGCAGCTGGTCAGGCACTCCGTGCCGGGCCAGCGCAGCGCTGAACGCCGTGCATACTGAACGCGCATCGGCTCGCTGCATCACGCCGGCACACACGCAGAATCGCGAATGGTCGTCGACGCCGGTGAGCAGTGACACCACAGTGGCGTCGGCGAGATGGAAGCTCACCACGTCCATCTGCCAGAGCTCCATCGGACGGGACCGCTCCCAGCGCCGGTACACGGCGCGCTGGCGACGCCGGGCGAAGGGCTCGATGAGCTGGTTGCGATCCAGCACGCGATAGATGCTGGTGCGTCCTGGAATCCCGGCCACGCCCTGGCGGCGCAGCTCGTGGACCAGGCGCCACGGCCCCCAGCGCGGATGGTGACGGCGCAGGTCACACACCAAGCCCTCCATCTCCGCCGAGATCTGGTGTGCACACCGCGGCGGTCGCCGGGACCGGTCGACCAGTCCCGCCATTCCCGACTCGCGGTACCGGCGCAGCCACGTGTGCACGGTCTGCCGGCTGACTCCATGTCGGATCGCCACCTCGGTGACGGGCAGGCCATCCTCGAGCACCTCCAGGACGACCCGGTAGCGCTGTTCCACCACGTTCAACTCCACAAGCACGAACCTGGTCCCTCCGGTGGCGCTCAGTCCTTGCGAACGAGCGGACTGGAGGGAGGCCGGCTGTGTCAAGCATCAGGCGGACGCGCCGCACACCGTCAAGCATCTCTTGGACCTGCGGTGTCAAGTATCTGCCGGACTTTCACACTCGACGATCCACGCCCAAACTGTGAGCGCTATGTAAGCGCTGGACTGCCACAATCTCTTGGTATGAGCAGCGGCATTCGGCCTCGACCGTGGGGTTTGATGCCTTTTGCAGGAAAAGACGTTATTCCTGGTTAGACAACTACACCCCGTGGCGCGCAGGCGCCAGCACAGCTCGTAATCTTTCTGCGCGAACTCAACTTGCGCGTCCGTCGGGGAGACAGGATTCGAACCTGCGACCCCTGGTCCCCCAGACCAGCACTTATTTCCCGGCGCGAAGGCGAGTTTCAGAAAGAGTGGTTTCGTCGAGAATTGGTTGGAATGACGACTAGAGCACGTGCGATGGAATCCATTGGAATGGCCCGAACCGGCACAGTAACGTGTTCGCTGGCTATGACCGCCGACCTTCCCTTTCCATAACAGCTTTCGACTTTAATCTACCCGTCGATGGGGCGGCCGTAATCGACAGCATCGAGAACCGCTTTCGGCGCGCTTGACCGGAACTCGGAGTCGGGCCGAGCACCGAGCGCGTCATTGATCGTCGAGAACGCGAGTCGCAGAGCGACGTACACCGTCATCCCGAAGATCTGTGCATCGCTATACCCGACCTCACGCAGGGCCTGCACGTCCGCGGCTCCGATGTCATTCGGGTCGCGCGCGACCTTGCGAGCCCACTGTGCTATTGCATGCTCTTCGGGACTGAGGGAATCGTCAGTGCCCCGGAGAACCGCCGCGGCTGTGCCCGCGTCGGACTTGCTGGCGAGCTTCGTCCCCCAGGCCAGTGAGCAGTAGGCATCACCCAAGGTCGACGCGCAGGCGGTGACCAGGATTCCGCGCTGACGGAAGGTGAGACCCTCTGTCGCGTAGCTCTCGCCCATGAGGTCGAACAGGTGGTTCAGGGTTGCCGGCTGATACGCCCAGAGCTTCGATACGTTCATAACGTAGCCAAGCTCGGAGACGTCATCGTCGAAGAGGCGCTGCGCCTCAGCGTCAGGCGCTTTTGTTGCGAGAAATCCAACGGCGCTCATACTGTCTCCTTCCTGATCGCCCCGGGCTTGCGGGCAAGGTAACCCACGACATCGATCGCCGCTCGCAGGGGCAGGCCCTCCCGAACCTGCTCCTGAGCTGCCTGCGTCGCGGCCGCCATGAACGCGGCTTCACCGACGTTCTGGATCGCCTCGTACGCTGGACCGGTCGAAGCGAGAGCGCGTGCGTACATCTGCGGGTCCGAGAACTCCCACGCGAAGGGGATGCTCACGCGCTCGACATCGATGAAACCAAATTGAGTCAGCAGAGCCTCACCGACGCCTGGGCGGCCCAACGCGACCATCGCCGCCTGGTTTTCGACCTTCCCGGAAGCCGCCAAACGGAAAGGGGCGAGCGCCCAGGCACCCGACGACACCTTGATGTGCCCCCACACCGTGAGGCCGAATCGGCCGCCGGGCGCAAGGACGCGATGAATCTCACCGAGGGCTGCCGGTATCGTTCCCCAGATACCTCGGAAGCTGGTCGCGACATCGAAGCTCTCGTCCGCCCAGGGCATCGCGTGCATGTCACCCACCTGGACGTCGGCGTCGGGGTTCCTGTCACGGGCGACGGCGACGAGCCGGGAGGACGCGTCGATGCCCGCGCAGCTGGCGCCCCGGGCGCCCGCCAGTTCTATGGCCAGACCCGCGCCACAGGCAACATCAACAAGCCGGTCACCGTCGCTCACATCGAGGCGGTGGTGTATGGCCACGTACTCACGGCAGTTGCCCGGTTCGCTCAGCGCGGCGAAATCCACGGCTTTGCGGCCCCAGCCTTCATCAACGACTGTCCAGTCATTCTGCCTGCTGACGGTCGTCATCGTCCTGATCCTCCGGTACGCGACCCTGGCTCACGCAACAAATCCATGGCTAACTTCTGTCGTGGTGACGAATCGTCGGACTCCGCCGGCAATTCGCTGTCCGCCAGTTCCGCAGTGATCCTCCCTGACAACCCGCCCCCGAGCGGCGTGATGCCGCCCAGCACTCCGATGATCCGGGTCACCGCCTCGGGCCGCGTGGACGCCGCCTCATACAGATCTTGCAGGTGAGGCGGTACGGGGTCGAGCGACGCCGCACTCAAGGTCAGGCGGAAGCCGTTCGCGGTCGCGTCATCGCGGCGCCGCTGGTACTCGCTCAAGGCTTGCTTCCACGGCAGCTCTCCGACAAGCGCTGCGTCGACAGCCCCCGCCAGTAACTCCGCCGATGCGAATGCGTCTGACATGCCGAATCCGGTAGTCGGATCCTTGTGATGACCCGCGTCGCCGGCGAGTGCCCATCCGTCCCCGAACGAGGTTCGATAGTAGTTCGGCAGATCCGCTGCGCCTCGGAAGCGCTCCTCACGCCGCGCAGCGGCGAGTTCGTCGCGAAGCCCAGGAATGACGTCGAGCGCCCGCATGAAGTTGCCCTCGACGTCACGTCGAAATCCCGCGAATTCGGAGTGGCGGCCGCCCACGTAGACGCAGGTGAGCCCGTCGTTCGTCGGCCAACGAAGGATGAGCCGGCCCGGGCGCATGTGATAGATGGGCGATTGTGTTGGGACGCCGCTCCAGTACGAGTAGTAGACGAAGGTCAGCGGCGGCTCGTTCGTGTACGCCTGGGCTCCGACTTGGGCGGCGATCAAAGAGTGGCGGCCATCCGCGCCCACGACCAAACGCGCATCGAGATGACCTGCCGCTCCGGAGGCCGGCTTGATGTCGACGCCACACGCGCGGCCCTCAGACCACCTGACCGACGGCACCGAGGTGCGGTCGATGAGCTCGACACCCGCTTCGACGGCCGCATCGACCAGCAGAGTATCGAGGACGGTTCGCCGAGGACAGAAGCAGTCACTCACTCCCCGAACTTCAGGGACGCGACCGGTGAGCACAACGGACCCGAAATCGAACGTCAGCGACGGAATAGGATCGCAACCCCGCGACTTCAGGCGTTCGAGAAGGCCCCAGGATGCAAGTCGTGCGGCGCCCTGCGCCCACAGGAAGTGACTGGAGATGGTGTCACTGGGGAACGCTGCTTGGTCAACGAGTGCCACACGGTGCCCGCGCCGCGCCAGGAGCGTCGCGACCGACGCTCCTGCGCAGCGTGCTCCGACGACGACGACGTCATACATCCTCGTCAGCCCAGGACGGCGGCGTTATCCGACCGGTTGCCCGGCAGCGAGCGCTTTGACGTCGGCCGTCGTGAGGGGATTCCCGGCGATTCCCCAGTCCCCACTCTTGACCTCCTCAACGATGACCCAGGTCACCGGTCGCAACGCCTCGCCCTCGATCTCAACCATCGTGTCAGTGAGCCTGCGCACCATGTCGCGCTTCTGGCTCTCGTTGAACACTCCCTCGATCAGCTTGACGTTCACCAAGGGCATTGTGGCCACCTCCATGAATAGCACGACCGATCGGTCGCATGTGATCGCGGACCATAGCACGACCGTTCGTGCTATACAAGCCCGGTGCCAACGCAAACCCCTCGTGGCCATGCCACCAAGCAGGGCATCCTTGAGGCCGCAGCCGCGATCGCGAGCGTCGAGGGGCTCGAGGGGCTCACTCTCGGCAGACTTGCCACTGACCTCTCCATGAGTAAGAGTGGGCTGTTCGCGCACTTCGGCTCGAAAGAGGAGTTGCAACTCGCCACGATCGATCATGCGCGCCAGATCTACGTCGAGCAGGTGATCCTCCCCGGTCTGGCCCATTCGCCGGGCATCGCAACGCTCCAGGGACTCTGCGATCGCTATGTAGCGCTCATGGAGCGACGGGTCTTCCCTGGCGGATGCTTTTTCGCGGCGGCCATGGCTGAATTCGATGCACGACCGGGGGTCGTCCGGGACACCATCGCGGCGGTACAGCGTCAATGGCTCGACATGCTCGAACGTGCCGCCCGAGACGGGATCGGCGCCGGCGAACTCGACAGCACCGCCGACCCGATCCAACTCGCCTTCGAGCTTGAGGCCGCGATGCTCTCGGCAAATTGGTACTTCCACCTTTACAGCGATACGCGGTTCTTCGAGCTGTCGAGGAAGGCCGTTCAACGCACGATCAGCGCGGCGGCCTCGCCGAAGGGCGCACGCGTCTTGGAAGCGGTGGCCCCGCCGGAAGCCTGATTCTGGTCTGCAGCTTCTAACAAACTGACCTTCGATTCGGGCGCGCGCCGAGCCACCATCAGGCACTGGCACACCCGGATCGACCGATGACAATTCCAGAGCGCACCTCAGGAGGACCACAACCGATGCATCACGAGGTCATCAACGGGCTATCAATGCCCAAGCCGATGGGGCACTACTCTCAGGCTGTCCGCGCCGGCGATCTCGTGTTCGTCGCTGGCCAGCCGGGCATCGATCTAGGAGCATCGAGCGATCCGGCCAGTGCTACAGCTGTACCGGGGGGATTCGAGGCCGAGTGGCGTCAGGCTTTCCGGAATCTCGAGGCAGTACTGAAGGCTGCCGGGAGTGGACTGGAACACGTGGTCAAGACCACGACGTTCCTCACTGATCTGGAGAACGGCGAGGCCGCGAATCGCCTCTACGGGGAATATTTCCCGACCAACCCACCGGCGCGCTCGTCGCCGATCGTCAAGCTTCCGCGCGGCCTGCTGATCTCCATCGAGGCGATCGCGGTGGTTCCGTAAAACGGCGTCGCGCCATACTCGGCCACAGCCGACTCGCATGAACGTGGTGCGGGTACCAGGCATTTAGCGAAGACCTGTCTCAGCCCCTTGAACGGCCCCGGGGTTCTTGGAGACTGTAGGGTGTCCACCGCGACGAACAGAGTGGTATCGCAGGATGGCACTCAGTCCGCGAACAAGTACTAGTCCCCGCAGAGTGGATCCCCGCAACTTGGAATCCACTGCAATCCGCTGGAAACGGCTGCACTGCAATGCAATGGGCTGCGAATCGGGGAGACAGGACTCGAACCTGCGACCCCTGGTCCCCCAGACTAGTCCTCGTTTCCCGATGAATCCTGAGTTCGATTTAGAGTGGTTTTGTGGGGAATTGGTTGGAATGACGACTAGAGCGCGTGTGATGGAATGTTCGATCTAACAAGAACGATCACCGCTGACGTACCATTCCTCAACATCGCGCAGTTCATGGCAGCCGGACCTCGCCTGCGCAGGTGTCGATTTCTCGAAACCCATATCCCTTCCTGAAGAGACCCCTGGCCGCGCCGGGGGTCTCACTTTTCTGCATAAGCGGGCGATGCATCGGCCTCCGGTGAGGATCCGCCACCCCGCACCCTCGCTGCGCGCTCGCTCGATCGCGGCAAGGCTGCCTGACGCTCGCCTGCGGCTCGGCCTTGCCGCGCGTTCGCGGCGCGCCTGTCGGGTGGGCGTCGGATCAACCCCACCGGAGGAGACGCCATGAGCGCGTCGCATGTCCAGGTCGCCGCGCTGATCGAGGTGTCGCTCGATGACATCAACATCCCGCCCGGTAACCATCGCCAGGATCTCGGCGATCTCAATGGCCTCGCCGAGTCCATCCGCAGCATCGGGCTGGTGCAGCCGATCACCGTGCGCCAGCGCGACGCCGGGGGCTACGAACTCGTCGCCGGGCAGCGACGCGTCGCCGCCGCGAGGCTCGCCGGACTGACCACGCTCCCGGCGGTGGTGCGCGGCTACGCCGATGTCGAGAGTCGAAAGGCGATGGCGGTGGAGAACCTGAACCGCAAGGATTTGGAGCCGCTCGAGGCCGCCGCCGCCTATCAGGAGTTGCTCGATCTCGGCATCGGGAATGACGAGGTCGTCGCCCTCGCCGGCACTTCGGCACAACAGGTCAGCGATCACACTTCCCTGCTGAGCCTCCCCAGGAAGGTGCGTCGCGAACTTGCCGGCGGGGCTATCGACTACCCGACGGCGCTGTTGCTCACGCAGCTGGCCGACACCCCGGAACGGCTCACCCGTGCGCTGCACAATGCGCGCGACGGATGGAGCTTCACCTCCGCGGTGCAGCACGAGCTACACGCGCGTGAGCTGGAACGCAAGACGGAGTCGAGCCGAGCCGAGCTCGAGAAGCGCGCCGTTCCCATCATCGAGCGTCCGCGCGACAGCTTCTCGCCGCGCGCGAGGGTGCGGCGCCTGGGCAACGGCTGGGGGTGCATCCCACTCACGCAGGCGAAGCACGCCCGGGAGGCGTGCCACGCGGCATACATCGAGGAGCACACCGGCGACATCGTCTTCGTGTGCATCGACGTGCAACGCCATGTCGGAGTCGTGCCGGGCATCGAAGCCCCTGCCGATGCGAAGGCCGAGCGTGCTGCCAAACGCACCGAGCGTCAGGCGCAGCGGCGGGCGCTCACCGAACGTCGTGCCTTGCTGATGCGGCACCTGCAGAGCATCGACGACGCTGCCGCTGCGAACCACCACGCACAGCGCATCTCGGTGCTCGATGTGGACGAGGCGGTCGCATCGGTGGCCTGCGAGCTGCTCGGCCATACCGGCGACAGCGACGGGTATCACGGCCATGCGCGGTCGCTCACCGCTCGAGTGGCCGCGAACCCGGGAGAGCTGGCTCAGGTGGCGCTCGCCGTGGCCATGGGGCGCGCCGAGGTCTACTCGGGACGGGAGTACATCTCGCCCGACCATCGCGCACTCGTCGCCGAGCATTTCCGCTACGTCGTCGGCTTGGGCTACCAGCCCGCCGAGGCCGAACTCGATGTGATTCATGAAGCGACCGCGGAGGTCAACAACCAAGACGGGGGTGCCTCCCCTGCTCTTGAGACCGTGGACGCTTCGTAGGCACCCCAGGGGACGGTTACCCGCGCGGTGGCCGCCCCCTCGCCGCTCAGCGACGGCTCGGCACTCGCGTCAGTACCCAAGCCACTGCGACCATTCGGATGCTCGCGTTTCTCGCGCATTCCCACCAGCGGCGCGCAGTGGCTCTACATTCGCATCCTTATCCGTTCGCCGCATTGGGCATTTAGACCACCGGGCCGTTCGTGCCACAGATGGCTCTAACCGCCCCGCCGCCCTCGACCACGAGGCCGAACCTCCGCGCGACCACGAGGTGTCCCCTTGTCGGTGAGCTGTTGATCGCTCTCATGGCATTCGTGCACCGCGCGGTCTGCGCTGCAACCCCCAAGACGTGTCGCCTGCGGCGAGGGGTTTCCGCTCCGTCCTTGTGCGCGCCGCTCCCCGAAAGCCACGCGATCAACCTCACAGGAGGACACATCCATGGCCCGGAAGCCCGACCTCGCAGCCGACGACGATGGCGACGTCACCGACACCCCGGCGAAGTCCCGGTCGTACGGGATCAACCACTTCCACTTCCGCGGACGGATGACCGCCGATCCGGAGCAGCGGTTCACCCAGAGCGGCAAGGCCGTCGTCAACCTGGGCATCGCCACCAACGTCAACGGCTTCGCCGAGTTCCACGATGTGGTGGCCTGGGAGAAGGCCGCCGAGATCATCGGCCAGTACGGCCGCGAGGGTCGCGAGATTCACGTCGAAGGACGCATCACGTCGAGGATCCGCGACGTTGAGGGGCACCGCGTCAAGCAGCTCGACCTCGTGGTCGAGACCTTCCAGCTGCTCGGACCCGCGCCCACCGGCGAGGCCGAGGCCTAGCAAGACATGGGGCCGGGAAACCGGCCCCATGCCTCATTCCCCGGTCGGCCGCGAGTGCCGTGCTCGAGTAGCGGCTGTCAGCAACATCGACGCGCTCAGCTCCGTGGGCGCGCCCCTATGCGCGAGCTGTGAGCCAGGCCACGACGGCTGCAACGGTCTCGGCATCCAGTGAGGTGTCGGCCGCGTTGTACTTGAGCATCACCTCGGCCTGCGCGAGCGCCTCGCGTGGTCGCGTCTCATGCTTCAGCACGTGATTGGCATCGTCGGGGAAGAGGAAGCTGACGTCGGTCAGCTCCGCCGCGGCGCGCTGAAGTGGCCCCGCGTCGGCCTGCCAGTCGACCTGCAAGTCCTTCTTGCCGATGATGATGAGCACCGGAACGCGCACCTTCTTGAGAGGTGCTGCCGCGTCCGCGGTCCATAGCTCCCTCGCGAAGGGAAGGTTGTAGGGGCTCTCCAGGCTCGCGATCAAGTTGCGCACGCCCTCCGGCAGGGCCGCATCGGGGGCGGCGGGCTCACCCGCAAGGAATCGGGCGACGGCGGCGTCGTAGAGACCGAGAAGCTGCTCGCCTTTGGGGATGCCCTTGGCCTGGGCGGCAAGCTGGGATCGCGCATCGGCACCGACGGGGCGCCCGGGAGGCCCGGTCAGCACCAGACCGGCGAAGGGGACGGCGGGGTCGTTGATCTGGTAGTTGAGGGCGTGGAGCGTCCCTTCGCTGTTGCCGAGGGCGAAGATCCGCCCACGGCTGACACCTTGCTGCTCGGCAAGGGTGCGCACCGCCCCGGCCAGCTCATCGACGTGGCTCTGCATGGTGATGGCGCCGATCAGGAGAGGAATCGTCTCGCGGACATGGGGGCCGGAGGCGCGTTTGTCGTACCGCAGCGAAGTGAACCCAGCTCGCCCCAGTGCCTCCGCGAGCAGGCGACCGCTGCCGTTGGCCCCGGGAAGGAGCGGGGAATTCCAGTCGCGGTCCGTCGGGCCACTGCCGGCCACCAGCACGACTCCCGGGAAGGGACCAGCGCCCTCCGGCGTCACCACGGTGCCGTACACGGTGGTGGGTCCGAGCGGCCAGCTGACCTCGACGCTCCGCCCGTACGAGCTGCTCTCAGTCATCGTCCATGTCCTCCTGATGTATGCAAGGTCAGTGCCGTGAGCCGTCGAATCTCGGTCCTGCACTCGAGCCGGGGGTGGCGCTGGGCTGTCCGTGGTGGCGGAACCGGGTTCGGTGCGCTGGAAGTGCCTGGCCAAGAAGCCTGAGTCGGAGTGGGTTGGCACCGAGATCAGCTTCGAACTCTCTGCAATGGGCTCGGACTCCACGGCCGTTACGTTCAAGCATCGGGGCCTCGTGCCAACCCTCGAATGCTTCGAACACTGCGAGGCGGGGTGGGACAAGGTCCTCGAAAGCCTTGCGCGGTACGCTGCCGGCGCCGACTCCTCGAGTCACATCAAGAGGTAGGCTCGGTCGATCCGGTCAGGCGGCCGCCGGCGTGCTTGGCACCGGTGCCGGCGCCGGGCCTGCCGTCGGCGGCTCGGAAGCATCTGTAACGGTCACCCTGGGCGCCTCGCCCGGTGACGGAATGAGTTCCGCTTCGATCAGCGGGGCGTGCGAGACGCAATTGCCGCCCGACCGCTTCGCGGCGTAGAGGGCTGCGTCGGCGGCGGCGAGGCGTTCCGCGGCGTCATGGCCGCTCCCGAACGGGGCGATGCCGACGCTGATGCGCGGGTGCAGGCCATGAACCTCCCGGGTATCGAGGTCCGCGAAGATCCGGTTGGCGACGGACTCGGAGCGCGCACTGTCAGCGTCCGAGAGGATGATGCAGAACTCATCGCCCCCGGTTCGAGCCGCGATATCGCTCCGCCGGACTGCGCCTTGCAGCGACTGCGCAACCGCGCGGAGCAACTCGTCACCCGCCTGGTGCCCGAACGTGTCGTTCATGGTCTTGAGCTTGTCGATATCGATCGCGAGCAGGGAGTACACGACGCTTCGGGGCATGCGCGCGAGTCGCCGGTCGAGTTCACGACGATTGGCGATTCCTGTGAGCGGATCCGTCGCAGTCTGCTCTTCGATTTCGAAGGCCCGCGAGAGCGCGAGCTCCAGCAGCGGTGCCAGGCCCTGCAGCCATTCGCGCTGGGCGACGGTGAATCCAGCATCACTGACGCCGGTGTTGAAGACGACCATCATGCCGGTGTCCGCGTCGCCCACCCGGATGAGTTGCACGAGCGCGTTCTCAATTTTGAGCACGGCCATGACGGCTTCGACCTCCGGCGGCACCGCCGTTGATCGGTCAATGACGAAGAGGCGGTCGTCGTGACTTGCCACCGCCTCCTGCATCATGGTCGTCGTCGTGGTCAGAGCGACGGAGACATGATCGATGAGCGGATCCGTGTCGCCATTCTCGGACGAATCCGGATAGGAGGCGATGAGCGTCGCATGATCATCATCAGCGAGGAAGAACACCGCTCGTGGCTCGGGTGCTCCGGACAACGCGGTGAGCCGTACGGCGCTCTGGAGCCCAAGATGCAGGACCTGATCGCCGTCATACGCGGTGTACAACTCGTCGGCGATCAGCGCCAGAGCGGCGTCGTGCTGGATGACCATCTCGCGGTGGGCGACCGTCTCTTCCAGCTGGCGTCGGAGCTGATGAATGGCGTACGCGATACCGACGCCCGTGATCGGCCACACGGTGAGCAGCTGGGCGTAATCGGCGACGCTGAGCCCGTTGACGGCGCCGTCCAACACGAGCGTGGAGGTCCCGGCGCCGAGTGCCGTCACCGTGAGGCTGGGGGGCCCGTACAGCGCACTCGCGATCAGCGGTATCGCAGTCAGCGCAAGGAGGCCCTCGCTCTCACCGGACTCACCGAGCAGCACCAGCGCCACGGCCGCGTAGTAGAGGACGACGACGACCGCGAGGAACACGAAGCGAGGCCGGCGCAGCGCGGGGACTGCAACCGCGGCCGCGAGCCCGGCGACCACCGCGCCCGCCATGGTCAGCTGGGGGCGGGCAAACGGCGCCGACACGATCGCCACCATGAACCCGATGGCGGCGGCCGACGCGAACACGAGCATGCCGATGCGAGCACTCTGCCGCGTGACGTGGCTCGTGGACGTGCGTGACTCCGAGCGCAGCCATTGGATCGCCCGATGCCAAACGCTCACCATGAACTCCTTGGTTGCGGCGCGTCATCGCGACGGCCCGCTTCCAGTGTGGGGAGTCGCACCACACTGCCCCCATCGCGTCACGGTTGCGTCACGTTATGCGCGCACCCTGCATGGCGTCACGCGCCCAGAGCGGCATGCGCCAGGTCGCGGAGTTCGTCGTCGGTCACGCCGGCCGCATCTGCGGGTCGCAGCTGGATCGTGCCCTTGCTCATCCTGAGCGAAGGGTGGCGGGCGATGAAGTCGTCATCGCGGCCCGGGTGCCAGCCGTAGATGGAGACCCCATGCTTCCAGACGCCGATGTACAGGTGCCGCTTGCCAACGGTGTAGGTCGGGATCGTATACGAGAGCCCGATCGATGCCTCGGGGTAGGCGGCAACGATCAGGTCGTGGAGTCGATCGAAGAGCGGGCGATACTCCGGATCAATCCGGTCGATGTACTCACGCGCCGCTGTGTCCATGGCGCCCATTGTCATCCCTCAGTGCCGGCCACGAACCCAGGGTGCTCGTACTCCGGGTTGGGATACCGGTAGAAGCCCTCGCCTGCCTTCTCGCCGAGGCAGCCACGGTCGACGAAGCCCTTGAGGAACGCGGCGTTCTTCTTGACCTGCGCATCCCCGGTCCTCTTTGCCCCGTACTCAGTGATGTGCCACGCGGTGTCAAGCCCCACCAGATCCAGCAATCCAAAGGGCCCCACCGGCATCTTGAAGATGCCGATCCATGAGCGATCGACGTCCTGGAACGACGCGACTCCGTTGGCGACGAGCGTGATCGCCGTGTGATTGATGACGGTGTACATCGCGTTGAAGACAAAGCCCGAACTCTCCTTGCGCAGCTCGATGGGGATCTGCCCGATCCGTCGCGCGAATCCGACGAGCACCGCCATCGTCTCCGGTGATGTCTTGGCGTGCGGCATGACGTCGACAACGTTCGCCAGCCACACGTTGTTGTGAAAGTGCAGCGCGGCAAGACGATCGGCTCGTCCGCTGGCATGCGCATACCACGACGGCAACAGCACCGAGGTATTGGTCGCGAAGATCGTCCGCTGCGGACACAGGCGGTTGAACTTCCCGAGCACCGTGCCCTTGATGCCCGGATCCTCGGGGAGGTTCTCACTCACGATGTCCACGTCGGCCGCCGCGGCGGCCGCGTCGGAGCTGAGGGCGATGCGTGCGAGTGATCGCTCCAACTCGCCGTCGTCGATGAGGCCTGCGGCGATGTGTGCCGCACCGTACCGGCGCAGCCGCTGCGGGGCCGCCGCGAGTGCATCGGCGCTGGTGTCGTAGAGCACGACGTCGTACCCGTGGGTCGCGGCCTGCAGCCCGACCTGCAGACCCATGGTGCCCGACCCGATCACGAGCACCCGTCGGACGTCCTCAGCCTGCATGGTCCGTCGTCTCCTGGCTCACCGCAATCACATCCAGACAGTTTGTCGCTGGAAACCCTACCGCCGCGCGGCCGGGGCGCGTAACCGAAGCGCTCCCCCAGTGTCACGGGGAAAACGCACTGCCCGACCACACTCGTCGCATGACGCGATCCCGGGTGAACCGGCTTGGCCTGTGCCTCGGGACCGGGATCCTCATCGTCTCGGCCGGCATCGGTCTGCGCACAGGACCGTCGTTGTGGCTGCCCTGGCTCATCTACGGTCTGTTCTCCATCGGTCTCGGTGTCGCACTGCTGCTGCTCTTCCGCTATCTCGACAGTCAGACGCAGCTTGCAAGTCTCAACGCCAAGCTGACCCGCGTCTCGCGCATCGACAGCCTCACCGGGCTGCCCAATCGCCGCTCTCTCGACGAGGCGCTCCTCGCCGCGACGAGCGCCGCTGAGCGCCGCAGCGAGCCGATGACCGTGCTCCTCGTTGACATCGACCATTTCAAGCAGGTCAACGACACTGCCGGTCACGCTGCCGGCGACACGGTGCTCCAGGAGCTGGCGCGCCGGCTCCGGGGAAACGTCCGCAGCGACGAGAGCGTGGGCCGGTGGGAAGGCGAGGAGTTCCTGGTGATCATGCCGGGCACCGATGCGGACGCAGCCCTCGCGGGTGCGGAACGCCTGCGAGCATGCGTCGCCGGCGCGTCCATCGACACGGTCGACCCGAGCGTTGCGGTGACCGTGAGCATCGGCGTGGCGTCGTCGGTCATCGGGTCGCCCGACGACCTCCTCACGCGAGCCGGCGCGGCGCTCTTTCAGGCCAGGGAGCGCGGCCGGGATTATGTGGTCGCGGACAGGACGCATCTCGTCCCTGCGATGCCCAGAGCCGCTGTTCACCGACGCGGTCAATCCCCGCTGGCTGCTCCATTGGGCGCGAGTTTGAGTGGCAGTGCGTTCACCTCGGCGCGCAGCCCCGGATAGTAGGAGGATGACGTGCATGTCGCTGAGCCTTGATCTGCGCACCATCGAAAGCGAGGCCTCGTTCGAGCACGTGGTCGCCCGCCTGCTCGACCTGATCCGCGAGCGCGGCCTGACCCTGTTCGCAGATATCGACCATGCGCAGAACGCCCGAGACGCAGGGCTTGAGATGCCGAGGACGCGAGTGCTGACCTTCGGCAGCGGGAAGGCGGGGACGCCCCTCATGCTCGCAGCGCCGGACCTTGCCCTCGAGCTGCCGTTGCGGATCCTGGTGCGGGAATGCCGCGCTGGGCGTGCGGTCCTCGTGTACCTCGATCCTGCGAGCCTCGCCGGGGCATTCGGCGTCGGGTCTCTCGCACCGGCCATCGCCGGAATCGCCGCGATCGCCCACGCAGCCGCTGCAGTCGAGCCGCCGGCGTCGTCCTCCTGACGGGGCGACCTCAGAGCAGGACCCGGAGCGCGCAGTCGGTCACGGTTCCATAGGTCAGGTGCGCCGCCAGGTCCGGCGCGAGCTCGGCGACGCTGTAGCGCCAGATCGGCTTGTACAGCCCGGCGAGCGGCAGGGTGACGTAGCTGCTCGCCCACACCGTCGCACCGAATGCGGGACCGAACAGAAGCCGCCGCCGAGGCACGGACGCGGCGACCACGCTGAGCGCGGTCCCCCACGCGATGCCGTAGCCCCAGTGCATGACGTTGTTGGTCAGGCGCGCGAAGCGGGCATCGAGCGGGCGCTGGCGAAAGCCTTCGTAGAGCCGGCGCCCGACCTGAGCCGGCGCGGACACCGCGTCCCACGTGCTCGGACCCGTGAATTCCCACGCCAGCGGGCGCTGCTCGCCGCCACCCCTGCGGTACCGGGCGTACAGGAATGCATCCATGGCCACCGTGCCGGCGGCGCCCGCGACCGCGCCGCGGATCAATGCTCCGAGCGGGTTCACCTGTCGCATGGCGGTCCTCCTGAGGACGCTCCGGAAAGCCTGACCGTCATTGCGCATCCTACGGTTCCCGATGCCGGCGGCCGTCGAGATCCCGGGTTGACCGTTCTGGGCCTGGCTGGTACGGTGCTCCGGCATCCAATCCAGCCCACGTCGTTCTTATGGAGGCGGTTCTTGCTGGTTCGTCGCGCCGGTCTCGCAGCGGCCTCGGCCGCCATCGCGCTGATGGTCGCCGGATCACCGCTCGGCCAGGTGCGGGTCGATGTGAGTGCCCCTAGATACTCTGCGGGCTCCGCTCCATCCAAGGAGCACTTGCAGCTGCTCTATGGCGAGCTCCAAACGGCGCTTACTCTGCAGTTCGAGGAGCTTGCCGCTCTCGACACTAAAGCGGTGGGTCTGCTCACTCCGGTTGGGGTGGTGCTGGGGTTCGGCGTAGGCTCGCTGGGCCATATAGGGCCGTCGGCGTGGGCGAGGGTGAAGCGCCCCGGGAATCCTGGAGACTCTGGTGAGCCCTGGGTTTCGTGGAGTCGGATTACTGGACTGGCATGCTGCTGTCCCACGAGGAGGACAGCATGGGCAGACGGGGTTATCCGGCGGAGTTTCGGCAGCGAGTCCTTGACCTGATCACCGCTGGCAGGCGAGTGCGTGACGTCGCGGTCGATCTCGGCATCAGCGAACAGACGGTGTACGGCTGGCGACGTCAGGAGCGGGTTGACCAAGGGATCGAACCCGGCCTCGCCTCAGGGGAGCGGGCGGAGTTGGCGGCGGCGCGGCGGCGGATCCGGGAGCTCGAAGCTGAGCTCGCGATCCATCGGAAGGCTGCCGAGTTGTTGAAAGGGACCACAAGCCCAAAAGGAGATTCGCGGCCATCGAGGTGATCGCCGCGGATGGCCTGCCGGTGAAACTCGCGTGTCGCGTGCTCAACGTCTCCGAGTCCGGGTATTACGCTCGACGTTTGCGCGCGCCTTCGGCTCGTGCGATCCGCCACGTCTGGCTCACCGACATGATCCGGGCGGTGCACATCGCGTCGCGAGGCACCTACGGGATCCGGCGCGTCCATGCCGACTTGATCCTCGGACAGGGCATCGTCGTCGGTCGTCTGGCGGTCGAGATGCTAATGCGCCGAGCGGGCATCCACGGCGTTTCTGGGCGCCCTCGTTATCGTCACGTCCCGGGCGTCGCCACCGCCGGCGACCGCGTCGAGCGACAGTTTCATCGCGACCAGCCGAATCAGCTGTGGGTCACCGATATCACCGAGCATCCGACGCGAGAGGGCAAGGTGTACTGCGCGGTGGTCCTCGACGCCTGGTCGCGCCGGGTGGTCGGCTGGTCGATCGACTCGAGGCCGAGTACTGCGCTCGTCACCAATGCACTGAGCATGGCCATCGATCAGCGACCGCACGGCGACACCGTCATCCACAGCGACCAGGGGACGCAGGGTGAATTCAATCGGTCGTCGCAACACCTCGTCTATGGAGGTGAACATGGGACGGCCAGCAGGGTGGATGAAAGCGTTGACGGGACGCTCGGCGATGAAGTCGCCGGGGGCGCCGTCGCATCAGAGAGAAACGCAACGCAAGTTCTGGCGGGTCATCGCGACTGGTGTCACCAGCGAGGCCGCAGCAGAGCGCGTTGGGGTCGCCCCGGCGGTCGGATGCAGGTGGTTCAGGCATGGTGGCGGAATGCCACCGATCAGTCTCGCAGAACCGTCCGGTCGCTTCCTCAGATTCGCCGAGCGAGAAGAAATCGCCGTGCTGCGTGCTCAACACCTCGGCGTGCGGGAAATTGCTCGACGACTATCTCGCAATCCATCGACCATTTCGCGAGAGTTGCGCCGCAATGCCGCGACGCGATGCGGCAAGCTGGAGTATCGAGCTTCGGTTGCGCAGTGGAAGGCCGAGTTGGTCGCGCAACGACCAAAGACCTCGAAGCTGGTCGCCAATCCGCTCCTTCGCGGCTACGTGCAAGATCGGCTGGCAGGAAGCATTAGCTGCGGAGACGGAACGCCGGTGGCTGGGCCGCGAGAAGCGCCATGGAGGGGCCGCAACAAGCCACACCGTGGCGATCGTCGCTGGGCCCGCGCTTGGAGCCCCGAGCAGATATCTCAGCGCCTTCGGATCGACTTCCCCAATGATGAATCGATGCGGATTAGCCACGAGGCGATCTATCAGGCTCTCTACGTGCAAAGCCGTGGCGCGCTAAAACGCGAGCTTGTCGCGTGTTTGCGCACGGGGCGAGCTCTGCGCGTTCCTCGGTCACGAACCCAGCAAAAGACGTGGGCTCACGTCACGCCCGAGGTGCTGATCAGCGAACGCCCCGCGGAAGCTGAAGATCGCGCCGTGCCCGGACACTGGGAAGGCGATCTGATCATCGGCCTGGAACGTTCCGCGATTGGAACGTTGGTTGAACGAACCACTCGATTCACCATGCTCGTCCATCTTCCACGCGAAGAAGGGTTTGGCACGGTTCCGCGCGTGAAGAATGGCCTACCCCTTGCCGGCTACGGCGCGATCACGATGAAGAACGCGCTTGCCAGCCAGATGACTTGCTTACCCGAGCAGCTGCGCCGCTCACTGACCTGGGATCGCGGCAAAGAACTGTCCGCCCATGCTGCTTTCAAAGTTGAAACCGGCATTCCCGTCTACTTCGCAGATCCACACAGTCCGTGGCAGCGAGGCACAAATGAAAACACCAATGGGCTGCTGTGGCCCAGTATTTCCCGAAGGGCACCGACTTGTCACGCTGGTCGGCGAATGAGCTCGACGCCGTGGCCAATGCGCTCAACACACGCCCGCGCAAGACACTGAAATGGATCACACCGGCAGAAGCGCTTGATGAACATCTACGATCCATCCAACGGGCCTGACGTTCGCTCGTGGGCAGGTGAAGGCGATCTCGGGCACGACGGTGACGATCACTGAAATCAGCGGCACAACAGGGACGACGGCTACCACGGCAACCGTCACCGTTCCGACGACCGTCAAGTGTCGGTGTCTACAGTGGTAACGTCGTCCGCCCTTCAGACTGGGCAGTGCCTGACGGCGATCGGCGCGAAAGATACGTCCGGAACCGTTGCGGCCACCGTGCTCACGATCTCGCCAGCTGGGGCCAGCGGATGCACCGCAGGAGTCGGTGGCGGTTTCCCGGGTGGCGGTGGGTTTCCAGGAGGCGGCGGGTTTCCAGGAGGCGGCGGTTTCCCGGGTGGCGGAACGACGAGCGGCTGACCCTATCGCGCGTCTGTGTCGGGGAGACAGGACTCGAACCTGCGACCCCTGGTCCCCCAGACTAGTCCTCATTTCCCGATGAGCGCTGAGTTCGATTTAGAGTGGTTTTGTGGGGAATTGGTTGGAACCACGACTAGACCACGTGTGATGGAATCCGCTGGAAGCGCGTCGGCATCCAAGGAGGTCTATCGGTCGTACCGTATCTCAGATCCCACGGATTGCTCATTCGTCCGAAGCGGTGTCATGCAGCAGCGGCATGGTCGCGCAGGTAGCGGATCAAGCCCACGACATCCTCGGGGACTAGCCGCCCGATGGCGCCGCTTGAGTAGACGCTCACGACGACGCGTCCGCCGGGGTCGAGCACGAACCCCGTGGATTGCAGATATATCGGGTCGGGGTTGACGAACGCCCCGGTCGCCTCCGCGATGGCCTCGGCGTCGGCTCTGTACCCGACGGGGAAGTTGAGACCGTGCTTTGCGATCAATGCTTGGGTCGTGCTCTCGTCATCGACCGAGAGGGCGACCACCTTCGCGTCCACGTCAGCAAGACTGTCGTGAGCCCGCGCGAAAGCCCGCAGCTGGCCGTTGCAGTATGGACACCACGACCCTCGGTAGAACAACACTACGGCGAAATGGCCAGCGACCGAATCCGGAAGCTGGAGCGCTGCCCCGCCAACGGGCATCACGGTGAGAGAGGGGAAAACGTCGCCTGGATGCAGCAGAGTCATGTGTGGTCTCCTTACTGTGCGGTGTTGCTAGGTGGTGTCAGACACATCCCAAATCTCTCCCGTGGCGTCACGCTGCAGGTGCATGAGCAGAGACCGGGCAGGCTGTTCCGGGGAGATCAGTAGGCCTTCGGCATACGAGCGCGCGAACCGCTCGTGCAGTGGCGCCCCGATCCGTGCTGGATCTTGGCCGCGGATCCACGCGGGCATGGCGGTGTCGACCGATCCCGGTCGGAAGGGATTTACGGTGACGCCACTTCCGGCTAGTTCGGCGGCCAGGTTGACCGTGTGGGCTTCGAGGGCGGCCTTGCTGGTCGCGTAAGCGTTGGCTCCGATCATGGCGCCGGGATGCTCGGCGATGGCGCTCGACACGTTGACGATGCGTCCCCATCCTCGTTCGAGCATGGCCGGGAGCAGCGCGAAGCTCAGCGCTGCGACGGCCACGACGTTGATCGCGATCGCCGCCGCCCACTCGGCTGGCTCGACCGTCACGCTCGAACCGAGCGGCCAGACGACCGCAGCGTTGTTGACAAGGATGTCCACCGCTCCGAGTTCGTCGTTTATGCGTCGCACGGCTCGCTGAAGTTCGTTCAACTTGCCGAGATCCGCGGGGGCGACAAGTGCAGCTCGACCGAGCGCGAGCACCCGATGAGCTGTATCGTCGAGCTCGTCTCGGGACCGCGCGACCAGGGCAACCGCAACGCCGGCACCAGCGAGCTGCAGTGCAACGGCACGCCCGATGCCTCGTCCCGCTCCGGTGACCAGCGCGGTCTTACCCTCCAACGAGATACTCATGTGTGGTTGGTGGCGGCGTCGGCCACGAGTCTTACCTCGTGCGCCTCAGTCGGCGGGGGCATTGGGGAGCTACTCCATCAACCGAGCGCCGAAGCAGATGAGTCGCCGGGCTCACTAAAATCGGCTCATGGAGCCAGCGGAGCCGACCGCACGCGGCGGATGCGCGACGTTAGATGCAGAGCTGGATCCGGATTCTGCCGAGTGGCTCCGCTCGCTCGGCGGCAGCGCCCGCGAGAGCGATGCTGCCCAGATCCGACTCCATGCTCTGCTGTTGCGCATCGCTCGCAGCGAAGTACGGCGGCGCAGCGGCCAGCTGAAGATCAGTGGACCCGAGCTCGATGACATCGCGCACCAGGCCGCAAACGACGCGCTGATGGCCATCATCGCGAAAACCGGGCAGTTTCGAGGCGATAGCCGCTTCACCACCTGGGCGTTCAAGTTCGTGATGTTCGAGGTCTCGACGAAGATCGGACGTCACTTCTGGCGCAACCCGACCGCGCCGATTGACGCAGAGCACTGGGAGCGGCTCCCGAATCGGCTGGCCCTCGACCCCGCCCAAGAGTCAGAGTGGCGAGAACTGGTGGCCGCCTTGCGCCGGCTGATAGACACGGTCCTGACCAGCCGGCAACGTCGGATCTTCGTCTCGATCGTGCTCAATGAAGTCCCCGTCGACGCGCTCGCCGCCGAGCTCGGCTCGAACCGAAACGCCATTTACAAGGCTCTGTTCGACGCCCGACGTAAGTTACGGGCAGCGCTCGTCGCTAATGGGTATCTGGACGACAACACTTCGAGGCGACCGTGAACGGCCAGTCGGCCCTGGATCGCTTCCTGCAGACCGATCCCCAGGATGTGGGATGCGAGGAGGCGATGGGATGGATGCACGTCTACGTCGAGTTGGTGGCCACCGACCCGGCCACGGTGTCACGATACCCGGGGATCGCCGCGCACCTGCGTGCTTGCGGCCCATGCGCGGAGGACTTCGAGGGGTTGCTGGCGGCGATCGCGCCTCCCGCGACCTGAGCCGGAGGTTCCACACCGCAGCATGCTGAACACCGAGCGGGATCTGATGCGTGACTACCCGCAGGTGATCGTTCCCGTCGACCACATCGAGCCGGTACCTCGACGGATCCGCGCCGTCCTCGACGGCGAGGTGGTGCTCGATTCCATTCGAGCGCTGTACGTGTGGGAGTCACCCAACTACCCCCAGTACTACATCCCGGTTGCGGACGTGAACCCGCTCCTGCTCGTCGATGAGAAGGCGACGGCGCAGGGGCGAAATGGGACGGTACAACTCCACGGACTTCAGGTTGGCGGGACGAACCGTCCGCGCTCGGTGCGGATTCTGACGCCAGATGAACCGAGCAGCCTGGCGGGCACCGCCCGCTTCGACTGGGACGCCCTTGACGCATGGTTCGAGGAGGATGAGGAGGTCTTCGTCCACCCCCGCAACCCATACACTCGCGTCGATGCGCTGCGGTCGACACGCCACGTCCGCGTGGAAGCCGGCGGGACGGCGCTCGCTGAGTCGTCATCACCGGTCATGGTTTTCGAGACTGGTCTGCCCACGCGGTACTACCTGAATCGGACCGAGGTGCACTTCGAGCACCTGATAGCAACAGACACCGTCACTGCCTGCCCGTACAAGGGACGAACCAGTGGTTACTGGTCACTCCGCATAGGCGAAGCGACGCGGCACGAGGTGGCGTGGACCTACGACTTCCCGACGCACCAACTCCTCCCCATCGCCGGGCTCATCGCCTTCTACAACGAGAGGGTCGACATCAGCGTCGATGGCACCCTCCTCCCCCGACCGACGACGCAATTCTCTAAGTAACAACAAACGACCGCGCAAAGCGATGTATCAGCTTTACCAAAATCAGTCGATTCGCTGACCAAGCGACGGAGAGTCCGGTACCAACTGGACATTCAGACTATCGGGCCGTAATCAATCTGGAAGACAGGACTCGAACCTGCGACCCGGAGACATTGCCGCGCTGATGACTGCGGCAACATCGCCACTCGCGGCGCCGCCTTAGCCCACCTCACCGCTGATCGTGCTTGTGCCACCAGCGCAGAAGTGGAGCTCTCGCCGCTCGGATGCCAAAGCGTACCCGGGCCGTTCGGATCGCATGGACTGCCACGGCGCGTCCACGGACCAGTGAGAGACTCGTGACCTCGCCGTTCAATTCGGGCGCCATGACTATCGTGACCGCTCGATGGAACCTGGAACAACCGCCGTGCCGGGACGCGCGAAGTCGGAGTTCAGGGGTTGGCGAGCTGCACACCTCGCAAACCGTCCCGGTGTCGTTCCCTGGCTCACGGTCATCGGCCTCGGCGCCGCGTTGCTCATCGCCGGGGTGTGGTGGCCACCGCTGGCACGACCCTCCTGGGTCTCGCCGCTCGGCCTGTTCTGGATCGTCGTCCCCGCAGCTAGCCTGTGCTGGTTCGGCGGGCTCGTGGCACTTCTGATCGGCTGGCGGGACGATCTTGCGGAGGTCGCCATTCTGGGAGCGGCGATTTGCGTCCAGGCTGTTCTCGCGCTTGTGCACGGGCTCACGTCCCCGGGGGTCCTCTTCGGCCCGACTCACGTACTCACTACCGCAGTCCTGGTTGCCAACCCGATGGCCATGGCGGCGGCATCGCCGCTGCTCGTGCCTCGTTTGCAGCTCTCCGTGTGGGCGGCGCGTCATGTCCGCATCTGGACCGGGGCTTGGGTGGTCGGCTCCGCCGCACTCGCCACCTGGTTCGTAATCGCGCCGAATGCCGTGGCCGCGAGTGCCGGCGGGAGCGTCGTTGCCCTCGTGGTGACCCTTCCCACCGTGGCAGCGGCATTACTGATATCTCTCCGCGAGCTCAGGCTGTACTGGCTCGGGCGCCGGCGCGCTTGCCTTATGGCAGCGATCGGCGTCGCGCTGCTCGGACTCTCAGGGCTCGTCTGGCTCGGTGATCCGCCCTTCTCGGCCGCCTGGTGGGCCGCCCACGCACTCGACGTCGGGGGAGTCCTGGTCGTTGCTGCGGCCCTGATTGTCGGGTATCGACCCGACCGTTCCATCAGCAGCGTGATCGCCCCGATCGTGACTCGCGATCCGGTGATCGCGCTCGAACTCGGCTTGTCGCCGATCGTTCATCGCTTCGTTGCCTCACTCGCCACCAAGGACGCGATCACCCGAGATCACGTCGTGCGCGTGGCCGAGCTCGCCATTCGATCGGGCGAGCGCGCTGGTCTGCGCGGGTCAAAGCTGCGCCACCTCGGGCTCGCCGCGCTCCTCCACGATATCGGCAAGCTGGATGTGCCCGACGCGATCATTACTAAGCCGGGACCACTGACCAGTGCAGAGACCCTGCGCATGCAGGTGCATCCGGCGGTCGGAGGAGAGATCCTCGCCGCCAGCCCGCTGCTCGCACCGGCCGCGCCATTGGTGCGTGCCCACCACGAACGCATCGACGGGGCGGGGTATCCAGATCGCCTGCTCGGAGACGAGATCCCCGTGGAGGCAGCGATCCTCGCGGTCTGTGATGCGTACGACGCAATGGCGCATGCGCGTCATTACCGCCGGGCGATGAATTCCGCGACCGCGATCGCGATCCTTCGAGAGCACGCCGGCACGCAGTGGCTGCCGTTCGCTGTGGACGTCGTGGTTGCGACGATCGCGGAAACACCACCCGAGCTCACACCCATGCTCGACGGCGTAGGGCGGCTTCGAGCCGGCGAGGCACCCCGCGCCGCCGACTTCTGCACCGATGGCTTGCCCGGCATGGTTTCAGAGGCGTTCCCCACCAGCTGACGCGTTTCATCCGGGCGTGACGCGAAGTCTAGCGAACTAACCGGAGTGTTTCCGCCGCTGCCCCGCTGTTGCTCGCGGAGCCTTCAGCCAGGATCGAGCGGTCGTTCTGCACGTTTGGGTGTTGACAGTCGGTTGCGAGACGCGCTCCCACCACGACGCAGCATGTGCGGACGAATCGGCGTCGCGGCGCGATCACATGGCGCAGGCGCCGGGACCGAGTGTGCGGCGATGCGCTCCAGAATGCTCGGAATCCGGATCCGCCTCCTCCGTGGGCGGTACTCCGAGAATTAAGGATGGTCCCCGCAGGATTGAGCCACATGGATGGCGCTGGAAATCCCTGCACTGAGATCAACTTGTGCGTCCGTCGGGGAGACAGGACTCGAACCTGCGACCCCTGGTCCCCCAGATTAGTCCTCGTTTCTCGATGAGTGCTGAGTTCGATTTAGAGTGCTTTCGTCGGGAAATGCTTGGAATCACAACTAGACCGTGGTGGTTGGAATCCAGTGGAATCGCCTCGACATCCATAGCCTTCCTCGGCCCAATCTGATCGCTCATCCCTCTTCTCTTTCGTCTTCGTCGCTGAGTACCCCGACCACCAAGTAAACGTCGGCCCCTCGCGCTTTCAGCCGGCGTGGCGTCTGATCGAGGTGGGGAAGACTGGCGCCTTCTCAGCCAATTCTCCGGTTTCTCGGACGAATCTCTAGGGTGCCACTGCGACGCTGGACGGCATGCGAAATATTGCGGCCTTGAGGTCGCGGACCACCTTTTGCGCCCACTTTTCCGGACCGAACCGGTGACAGGGACTTTTCTGCTCCGGCTCGCTGAACTCCGGTTTACGAGTGATTCAGCTCCGTCGGGAACGTTGATCAGGACTTCCGAGTCATGAGACGACGCCTCCTCAGCAGGCCGTTCATCATCGGCATTGTCGTGGTGGTCATCGCGGCCGGCACCGGTGCTTTCTTCCTCACCCGCGGCGGTGCGGCGGCGAACGTCTCGTACCGGACCGGCGTCGCCACGCTCGGAACGGTGACGCAAACCGTGTCGCTGTCCGGGAATCTCGAGCCTGACGGGGAGACCGATCTCGACTTCGAGGGCGCGGGCAAGGTCACCGCCGTGAATGTCCAGCCGGGACAGACGGTCACCGCAGGCGAGGTGCTCGCCACCCAGGATCCCACCACCGTCGACGCCAGCCTCACTCAGGCGAACGCGACCCTCGCCGGTGCCGAGGCAAATCTGGCCTCGGCCAAAGCGGGAGCATCGGCGTCGAGCATCACGCAGTCCGAAGGGCAGGTGAGTAGTGCAGAGGTCTCGTATCAGTCGGCGATCACCAGCCTGGCCGACACCAAGGCGGTCAATGCCCAGCAAATTGCGCAGGCGTACAGCGCATACACCGCCGCGCAGGCGCAGGCCACGAGCGGCGGCTGCACGCCGGGCGACACCACGCCGCCGTGCTCTCAGGATGAAGCCTCGGTGACCCAGGACTATCAGACGTGGCAGTCCGCCGAGGTCAAGAGCACCCAGGGCAACGACCAGGCGCAGGCGCAGGTCAACAGCGACAAGGTGCAGTGGGAGAACGCCAAGGCGTCGCTCGCCGCACTCGAGAGCGGATCAGCGTCGACCTCCGCACAGATCGCTATGGACGAGAGCCAGGACGAGATCGACCAGGTCAACGTCACCAACGCACAGGCGGCCGTCAATGCGACCACGCTGAAGGCGTCGGCCAGTGGGCTCGTCGAGCAGGTGAGCGTCACCAACGGCGAGCAGATTGCGACTGGTGGGACTGGTGGTGCCTCAGCAACTGGCACATCAACACATGCGATCGTGATCATCACACCCGGCGTCTTCGAGGTCACGGGATCCGTGAGCGACACGCTCGTCAACGAGATCGCAGTTGGCCAGACCGCGGAAGTTGTTGCAGCAGGTTCGAGTGACGCCGTCGCCGGCAAGGTGACCGAGGTCGCTGAAGAGGCGACGGTGACGTCTGGGGTCGCGACCTTCCCGGTCACCGTCGTCCTCAGCGGAGCGAGCCCGTCGCTTCGCCCCGGGATGTCCGCGTCGGTGAGCGTGGTCATCAACCAGGTTGTCGGGGTCACGACCGTGCCCACCAGTGCGGTGCACACCACCGGGGCAGGGAGCACGGTGACGCTGTTCGTCAACGGCAAGGCTGATCCGGTGGCGGTGACGGTCGGCGCGGCGGATTCGACGCTGACCCAGATTCTTTCCGGGGTAAAGGTAGGACAGACGGTCGTGATCGCAACGATCACCAGCACGATCCCCTCCGGAACGACCGGCACCGGGCGCAGCCTCACCGGTGGCGGCGGCTTTGCGGGTGGTGGCGGCGGCTTTCCAGGTGGCGGCGCCGCTCCATGAGGTCGGGCTGATATGGCCACGGAGATCATCCGCCTCGTCGACGTGACCAAGATCTACGGCGACGGGGATGCCACGGTGCGCGCCGTGGACGGGGTGTCACTGCTTGTGCATGAGGGCGATTTCATCGCGGTGATGGGACCGTCTGGTTCGGGCAAATCGACGCTCATGCACATCCTCGGATGCCTGGATGTCCCCACGAGCGGCGAGTATCGCTTCGCCGGCGAAGACGTGGCGCGCATGAACGAACGAGAGCTCGCGAGCATCCGCAATCGCCGGATCGGCTTCGTGTTTCAGCAGTTTCACCTGCTCTCGTCGATGTCAGCGTGGCGCAACGTCGAGTTGCCCCTGCTGTATCGGACTGCGCACGAACGCAAGCAGACAGCGTTGAACGCGCTCGCGCAGGTCGGGCTTTCCGGGCGCGTGCAGCACCGCCCCAATCAACTGTCAGGCGGTCAGCAGCAGCGCGTCGCGATCGCACGGGCGCTGGTCACGGATCCGACCATGATCCTCGCTGACGAGCCCACCGGCAACCTCGACTCCAGGGCGAGCCGTGAGGTACTCGACATCCTGACCGGACTCAACAAGTCGGGACACACCATAGTGCTGATCACGCACGATCCCATTGTTGCGAGCGTGGCTGAGCGCGTCGTGGAGATGGCGGATGGCCACCTCCGGGAACGGGTCGCCGCATGAGTCTGCTGCGCACGTTCGACACGGGCATGCGCGGTCTGCTGGGACACCGTCTGCGCTCGATCCTCACCACGCTGGGCATTCTGTTCGGCGTCGCCGCCGTCATCTGCACTGTCGGCATCGGCACGGCGTCCGCTGACTCAGTCAACTCCAGCATCGCGGCCCTCGGCACGAACCTGCTCACGGTGTCGCCGGGGAGTACGGTGAGCTTTGGCGTGCGCGGAGGGGCGGGCTCAGCGAACACCTTGACGATGGACGATGTGGCCGGGCTCGAGGACAAGCAGGACGCCCCGGACATCTCGGCGGTTGCTCCCGTGGTGTCCGGAACTGCGACGCTGGTGAGCACCAGCTCGAACGAGTCGACGACGGTGCAGGGGACTACCGCGTCGTGGCTCGCCGCGAATGCGCGCGCCCTGTCATCGGGCGTCTTCGTGACGTCCAAGGAAGTCCAGAAGCACGCGCAGGTCGTCGTCCTGGGCGCCACGACGGCCAGCGACCTGAACGCCGTGGTCGGCGATCAGGTGACGATCAATGGGAATCCATTCCAGGTCATCGGGATCCTCACGTCGAGCGGCAGCACCGGCTTCACGAACAACGATGACCTCGCCGTGATCCCGATCACGACGGCCCAGGACGAGGTCACGGGCGGCAGTCCCAACTCAGTCCAGCGAATTCTTCTCAGCGCAACGAGTTCGGCGACCATCGGCTCCGCGTATCTCGAAGCTGATCAACTGCTGCTGCAGACGCACCACATCACCAACACGGCATCCGCAGACTTCAACATCACGTCGGCATCGACGCTCGCGAGCACCGCCGCATCGGTCACGACAACTCTCACCATCCTGCTGGCCAGCGTTGCCGCGATCTCACTGCTCGTCGGTGGCATTGGTGTGATGAACATCATGCTGGTGTCGGTGACCGAGCGGACCCAGGAGATCGGGCTCCGGAAGGCGCTCGGCGCAACGCCGCGCGATCTGCTCCGTCAATTCCTCATCGAGGCGGCCACCCTGAGTTTCGTGGGCGGAGTCCTTGGCGTCGCCGCCGCACTCCTCGCAGGTTTCCTGGTGCCCCGGCTCGCGAATATCGCGGTGACCATTACGGCAACTCCGGTCATCATCGCCGTGGCAGTTGCGGCCGGCGTTGGCCTGATCTTTGGGGTCTACCCGGCTGCACGCGCTGCTCGACTCGCGCCGATCGCCGCGCTGCGAGCCGAATGACCATCAACACTGCCACCTTTTTGGGAGGGACCCCCTCATGAACCGTGCCTTTCTCGGCGCCATCGGTCTCGCCACATGCGTCGGCGCGGTCGCCTGCGGCGGTGGATCCGCGAGCGGCGGCGGTGCATCCGCCGCACCTTCGCCGTCGACAAATGGGCGTCCCGGCTTCGCCGGCAATGCGGCGTTCGGCCAGCTCGTGCAGATCAACGGATCAACGCTGATCCTGAGCAGTAGCAGCGGGGACTCGACGGTCACGTATGGCTCGACGACCACGATCACCCAGACCGCCACCGAGACCGTCGCCGATATCACCGCCGGAGACTGCATCACCGCCACCGGCAGCAAGGGTGCCGGCGGCGCGATCACCGCGACGGCGGTGACCCTGAGCGCCCCCACCAAGGGCTCCTGCACCGCGACAGGCTTCGGAGGCGGTGCTTCCGGCGGGGCAGGTGGCGCCAGTCCACGACCGAGTTTCTCCCCCGGCGCAAACTTCTCGCCGCCCGCCGGGGCGTCGGGCCTGACGTTCGCTCGTGGGCAGGTGAAGGCGATCTCGGGCACGACGGTGACGATCACTGAGATCAGCGACACAACAGGGACGACGGCCACCACGGCAACCGTCACCGTTCCGACGACCGTCAAAGTGTCGGTGTCTACAGTGGTAACGTCGTCCGCCTTTCAGACTGGGCAGTGCCTGACGGCGATCGGCGCGAAAGATACGTCCGGAACCGTTGCGGCTACTGTGCTCACGATCTCGCCAGCTGGGGCCAGCGGATGCACTGCAGGAGTCGGTGGCGGTTTCCCGGGTGGCGGTGGGTTTCCAGGAGGCGGCGGCTTCCCCGGTGGCGGCGGTTTCCCGGGTGGCGGAACGACGAGCGGCTGACCCTATCGCGCGTCTGTGTCGGGGAGACAGGACTCGAACCTGCGACCCCTGGTCCCCCAGACCAGTCCTTATTTCTTGATTCCGTTGAGTTCGACTTAGAGTGCTTTCGTCGGGAAACGGTTGGAATGACGACTAGAGGGCGCTTGATGGAGTCCGCTGGAATCGAGTCGACATGCACAGAGGCTTGACCCTCGAGTAGGTCGAGACGCCAACGTCGCCTGTGTGAATCCCGAGCGTCGTTCAGTTCTTCCGACGGCTCGTGCTCCATCGCGGCGCGGGCGCCTGCCGGCGGTGTACCGCGTGTGGTTGGTCGGGGCATTGGTGTCACAGCTCGGGGACGCGGCGTTGTACTTCGCGCTGGGGTGGGCGGCGTCCGGGATCGGTGGGCCGGCGGCGGCCTTGGTGCTGTCGGCGATCGCATTGCCGCGCACCGCGCTCCTGCTGTTGGGGGGGGTTGTTGGTGACCGTGCCGGCGCGGCGCGGGTGCTGATAGCCGGCGACGGCGTGATGTTGGTCGTCGCGGTCGTGCTCGGCGTCGTCGCTCATGCGTGGCCGACGCCACTGCCGGTGTTGCTCGCCGCGGGGCTGATCATCGGCACCGTCGACGCCTTCTACCTCCCCTCGCTGGGTTCGATGCCGCGACGTCTGGTCGACGATGGACAGCTCGCACGAGCCGTGGCTGTCCGCCAAAGCACCAGCCAGCTGGTGACGATGGCGGGCGCTCCGTTGGGTGGGGCGGTGGTCGCGTTCGCCGGCCTGGCCGCCGCCGCGTGGGTGGACGCGGCCAGTTTCGCGTTGGTCCTCGCGGTGCTGTTGTCGGTTCGCCGACGCATCGCTGTGGTGGCGACCTCTCAGCGAACAGAGTCAGTGCTGGTGGCGGCCCGCGATGGCTTGCGCATCTGCCGCCGAACGCCGGGTCTCGGCGCGGCGCTGCTGCTCGCAGCCGGTGCGGCGGGATTCGTTATCCCGAGTACCTCCCTGCTGGTGCCGCTGCTGGCCCGGCACAGGCATTGGAGTGCATCGACCGCGGGCCTGATGGTGGGAGCGCAAGGTCTCGGGGTGATCGTCTCGACGCTCGCCGTGGCCCGGCACGGCGGCGCCCGTCGTCCCGGGATTGCCGCCGCCGGAGGCTTGGCGACGGCGGCAATCGGCCAGGGGCTGATTGCGGTGATCCAATCAAGCGGGCTCGTTGTCGTCGCCGCGGTGCTGATCGGGCTGGGCAGCGGCACCTTCGTGGCGAACCTCGCGCCCGTCCTGCTCGGCGCCGTGCCACGCACACACCTGGCACGAGTCCAGTCGCTGCTCAGCGTCGCGCAGAGCTCGGCTCTGCTGGTCACCAACAACCTCCTCGGCGCGGTCACCCATTGGGCGTCAGCGCCGGTTGCCATGATGTGCTGTGCCGGTGGACTGGCCGGCTGTGTCGTAGTCGCGCTCACCCGACCGACGCTGCGACATCTCGGCGGATCCGAGGCCACCCCGTCTGATCGCTCTGACAGTTGACCCTCGACCCAGTCGAGGCAGGAAGATGGCGACATGAGCCAAGACGGCCCCCTCAGCATCGGCGACTTTGCCCGCATCAGTGGACTAAGCGTCAGCGCCTTGCGGTTCTACGATGCAGCCGGCGTGCTCGCCCCGGCACGCGTCGACCGCAACTCCGGCTATCGCTGGTACACCCCCGGCCAGATCCACCACGCTCGCCTGATCGCCACACTCCGCCGGATAAACATGCCTCTGACGGAGATGTGCGCCGTGCTCGCCGCCAGCCAGGACAGCGTCCGCGCCGAGCACCTGCTCGACGTATACCTCGAGCGGCTTGAGCTCGCGTTGCACGACGCCCAGCGCTCCCTCGACGAGGCACGCGAGATGCTCGCAGCCCTCACACCGGCGACCCGGCTCACCGTCCGCCGTGAGGACCTGGCCGAGGCTCTCGCCGCCGTGCAGTTCGCCGTCAGCCACGATCCCGACCTACCCGAGCTCAACGGCGTGCTCCTCGACTACGACGGCAGCACTTTGCGCGTGGTGGCCAGCGACCGGTACCGGCTGGCGGTCGCGACCGTCACAACACGCGACCAGACCGGTCCTGTCGCCCAGGCCATCACCACCCCGTCGCTGACCGCACACATCACCGCTGAGGCACCCGAAGCGATCCACCTGACCTTCCAAAACCGCGGCCTTTCCGTCAACGACAACCCGATCACGGTCATTGCCGGCGCATTCCCCGATTACCGACGGCTCCTGGTCAGCAACAGGGCTTCGGGCATCTCTGTCACGACCGCCGAGGTGCTCAACCGCCTCACCAAGGGGCCCGCTCGCCTGCGCAGGCAACCCCCAGGCGACCGGCTCCACGAGGTCAGCGTCGTGCTCATGAGCAATGATCACTTCCGGGTGCTCGATAGGTTTCACCCCGACGCGATCGCCTTCAATCGCGAGTTCCTCATTGAAGCCCTGACCGCCAGCGCAGCCGACGAACTCGTTTTCACTATCGAGGCAGCAGACCGGCCGTTGACCATCACTGACCCGGCCCGACCCGGCCACGTCAACCTCCTGATGCCCACTCGGCTGTAACTGGGTTGAGGTGGCCCGCTGCACCATCGAGCGGGATGATCCCTCCCGCTGAGCTTGAGGCCGCTCAGACGCAGGACAGGCTATTTGATGGTCTTGTTGGAATCTACGCTCGACTCGCCTCACGGGCATTCGCCATCGCCGACGCAAGCACGGCGCGATACTCTTGATGCGCAAGGGAAAGCGCTGACCATTCCTCGGCATCGAACCACCCCAGCTCGTCGTGCTCGGCGGGCGCGCAGTTGGTCACCGAGCCTTCCCAAGCAGTTACCACCCAGATCGCCAGCTCAAAACTAGGCTCGTGTGCGAGCGGGTGAAGGCTAGCGAGCGGCGGGCCAGCAGGCCGGGTAATCAATACGCCGAGTTCTTCGGTCAACTCGCGAACGAGCGCGTCGAGAGGAGCTTCGCCAAGTTCCACATGACCCCCTGGCAAGTCCCAAACCCCAGGGTACGAGGCGCGCCCCGCGCACCTGTGGCCCAGAAGCAACCGCTCGTTCCGAATTAGAGCCCCGGTGACCACGTGCTCCATTCATGGGAGTTAACCACAGCCGACGCGGCCAGCACAGCCGTCAGCCCAGCCGTTACCACCAGCCCGCGCAGGTCGCGTTGACCCGGGACCCTAACGCTAGTCTCTACGAAACCCGGGGTCAAATCAGCTAATCAGTACTAGTCCCCGCAGGGTGGATCCCTGCACCCTGGAATCCACTGCAACCCAGTGGAAACGGTTGCACCGCAGTGCAATGGGCTGCGAATCGGGGAGACAGGGGACTCGAACCTGCGACCCCTGGTCCCCCAGACCAGCACTTATTTCCGGCCGCACAGCCGAGTTCAGAAAGAGTGGTTTCATCGAGAATTGGTTGGAATGACGACTAGAGCGTGCTTGATGGAATCCGTCTTGCGCACTGCATGAGATGTCCTGAAGATTGTCGATTGATCTCCTCCTGATCAAACGGTGAAGGGCTGGGGGCCGAAGCGGCCCACGGCCACGAACACGGACAGGACCAGCAGGGCCAGGGGCACCACAATGACCTTGGCTTCGTGACGGCGCAGGTGCGTGACGGTTGCGCCGATGAGCAGCAAGGCGAGACCGACTGCAGCCACAGGCACCAGTTCCGGCGCGATGTCGAGAACAGCCGGCAGGATCAGGCCCATCGCGGCCAGGATCTCGAGGGTGCCGATGGTTCTGACGGTGCCGGCGCTGAAGTCTTCGACCCATCGCCAGCCGGAGGCGGCCAGCCTGTCCACGGGCAGGATCAGCTTCAACGCGCCGCCCGCGAGGGAGCCCACGGCGAGCAGTCCCGCCACGATCCACAAAGCCATGTCCATCAGGTTGTCCCCATGGTTGTGCGGGCCTTCGAGGTCGAAGGCGGAGGTGGCGACCCGGTCCGCGCGTGGTATGGGTCTCATGAGTCCGACGACAGAGCCGGCGAAATGTGAGGCCGCGCGCTCCCCTCACATTTCGGTGCGTTGTCTCGTCGAACTGATGCAGGCAGAGGCGACCACGGGAGCGTCGACACCATGACCACCCAACCGAAGCCACCAGACGACCGGCTCGACCCGGGCCTGAGCACAATCATGGGCGAGCGGCGCCAGCTCATCAATCTCGCCTACCGATTCCTCGGCTCCCTCGCCGATGCCGAGGACGTCGTCCAGGAGACATACACCCGCTGGTACGCGATGTCCGCGCAACAGCGGGAAACCATCGCTTCCCCCGGCGGTTGGCTCACGACGGTCGCTAGTCGCATCTGCCTCGACCTCCTAGGGTCGGCACGGTTCCGACGAGAGAGCTACGTCGGCGAATGGATCCCGGAGCCGGTCCCCGACCAAGCCGAGTGGCTGAACGGGCGATCGACCGATATGTCAATCGACCCCGCCGACCGAGTCACCCTCGACGAGTCGATCAACATGGCGTTCCTTGTCGTGCTCGAATCGACGACCCCGGCCGAGCGCGTCGCGTTCATCCTGCACGATGTCTTCCGCTACCCCTTCGCCGAAGTGGGCGAGATCGTGCGACGCACTCCGGCGGCATGTCGCCAACTCGCCTCGTCAGCCCGCCGGCGCATCCTCGCCTCGCAGGCCGGCGCGACGTCGACCGCCCAGCGCGCCGTCGTTGTCAGAGACTTCAAGGAGGCCTGGGAGGCCAAGGATATCGACGCTCTCATTGCTCTCCTCGACCCCGACGCCACCGCCGTCGCCGACAGCGGCGGCCTCGCCAGGGCGCATCTCCTCCCGATCAGCGGCGGCGAGCAAATCGCGCGCTATGCCATCGAGGTCGCTGGGATGGCACCTGACTTGAGGCTCTTGGAGCGAACCGTCAACGGTCAGCCCGGCCTGGTTGGTCAGATTGCGGGTGTCACGGTGCTGGTGTTGGCAGTGGACGTGGCCGACGAACGGATCACGCATGTCTGGGCTGTCCGGAACCCCGAGAAGCTCCGGTCCTGGACGGTGGGGTGATGCGCCCTCGTACCCATCAGGCGGCCGGCTGAGCAAAGGAGGAGCGTATGACCAAGCAACGTGCTGCTCGACTCGACCTCCGGCAGCGTGCCGGCGGGCGGCTGCTCCGCATGATCAATCCGCTCGCACGCCGGATGATTGCTGCCGGCATACCAACGGGTGCCCCGAATGTTCTCCTGACAGTGCGTGGAAGGCGGTCCGGCAAGCCTCGCACGGTCCCTGTAGGCATGATCGAATTCGACGGTCGCATGTTCGTCCAGGCGTCCTACGGTGAGAGCGGCTGGGTGCAGAACCTTCGGGTGGCCGGTGAGGCGACCGTGACCGAACACCACCGCGACGTGCAGGTGATTCCCGTCGAGCTACCGCCCGACGAGGCGGCAGCAATCCTCCGGCGCATCCTCGCACCCTACCGGCGGTCGCGCGTGCTCCGCGCGCTGCTGGGACCCCGGTTCAGGCCACCCATCGGCATCCTCAGCCGATACCGGATCCGCATCGATGACACGCCCGAGGAGTATCTCGCGGAGGCTCGGCGTCATCCGCTCTTCGAGCTCAGACGGGTGACCTCAGCGCCGAGTGGCTAACCCTCGCTCAGATGTGTGCGGCGGAGAGGGCGGGCCTGAGCGGCGCCAAATAGTGTGGATCTATAGGAAACGGGATCAGGACTAGTCTCCGCAGAATGAATCCCGCACGTTGGAATCCGTTGCAATCCGCTGGAAACGGCTTCACCGCAGTGCACTCGGCTGCGAACGTCGGGGAGACAGGACTCGAACCTGCGACCCCTGGTCCCCCAGACTAGTCCTCATTTCCCGATGAGTGCTGAGTTCGATTTAGAGCGGTTTCTTCGGAAACCGGTTGGAGAGACTATCAGTCCCCGCAAGTTGGAAATGGTTGAACCAGGCTGTTCCCAACGAGGCTGCGGGGCAGGCATACCGGCGAGAATCGACGATGAGACGAGCCGTCATCCTGGCTCCGGCTCTGCGGCGCGCTCAAGCTCCGCAGCGAGCGTTTCGTAAGCCCACGCTTTGCGAGTCCTGGGGTAGAGGCACCACAAGCCGGGAACACCGTGTGGCGCCACGCCAAGCTCGCTGAGCGGTGGCGGCAGCTCTGGAACGGCGATCTCTCAATCACCGACAAGATCATCGCCGAGGACTTCGTCGCGCACGCGGCGCCGATCACCGGCGTCGGCGAAGGCGAGATCCACGGACGAGATGCGCTCAACCAATGGGTCGGCGGCATCAACACGCTGCTCTCCGACTTGAACTTCGAGATCACCGTCGGACCGATCGCCACCGATGACTACCTCGTCGTGCGCGGGAAGGCCCAGGGCACCTATAGCGGCGGATTCCCGGGTGCGTCGGACGACGCCGTCGGCTCGGTCATCACATTCACCGGCACCGACACGCTCCGCGTAGTCGACGGGATGCTGGCCGAGTACTGGGCCAACGCCGACAGCCTGCTGTTTGTGCAGCAGCTTGGTGTCAGAGAAGTCCCCGGCACCCGCGGCTAGATTTGTGAGGCCTGCCCGCCCGAGCGCTGCCCAGGCCGGTCAGGACACAGAGTGGGCAGGCGAGCAGCCATGACCGCGCCGTGAAGGCTTGCCACTCGGGAACTACGACTTGGCGCCGCGGGTGTCGAGCAGCAAAGCCTCGTACCCCCGTTTGATGGCGTTGTGGATGCGGTCGTCCACCTCCCAGGGCCACTCGCCTTCGGCCGCCGCTTGCTCGACTGTTACACCGAGCGCGGCCAGACTCCGGACCATGTCGACGATCTTGGCGATCTCGTCTCGCTGTGCCCGAACGAACGCGCGATCCACCGTGGTCCCGTGCCCGGGAATCACGAGTGTCTGGTCCGTCATCGACTCGAGCAGCACATCGAGCGTGGCGGGCCACTCGAGCGGATACGAGTCCATCCCGATCCATGGCTTCGCCGACTCCTCGATGAGATCTGCCGCCGCGACGACGTTGGCATCCACAACGCGGGTCACGATGTCACCCGAAGTGTGGCCACGCCCGAGAAACACCAGCTCGACGAGGCGGTCGCCGAGATCCAGCACGTGCGTCTCGGTGAACGTCTGGTCTGCAATCACGATTTTCGTGGCTGCAACGTCGTCGTGGTGGGGATTGTCCGGCGAGTCCGTGAACCGCTGCTTCATGCGTTGTCCGTGCTCGGTCAGCCAGCGCGCCGCTTCCTCGTGCGCGTGAATCGGTACGTCCCGCACGGTGTCGCGGAAGGCCGCATTGCCGAATGTGTGGTCCCAGTGCCAGTGGCTGTTCACCACGTGCGTGACGTGACCAGCGCCGAGGCGTTCGAGGTCGTCAAGCACAACGCGTCCGGCCGCAGCGGAGCCGTGCGTGTCCACGACGACGATTCCTCTTTCACCGCCGATGGCGGTGATGTTCACGTCCGCCCATTCATACCGCGCCACCCAGACGCGATCGGCGACCTCCAGAAACTCCGGCATGCCGGGCACCATAGCGGCTAGGGGTACTAAGCCGGAGTCCGTTGGGCTAAATCCCTGCGCTGAGATCAACTTGCGCGTCCGTCGGGGAGACAGGACTCGAACCTGCGACCCCTGGTCCCCCAGACCAGTACTCTAACCATCTGAGCTACTCCCCGAGGTTCGCCTGGCGACTCTAGCGCGCCAGCCCCTCGAGGCCGACCGTTCGTCAGTCGTCGCTCTCGTCGCGGTGACGGGTCACGATCCGGAGGCGAACTCCCGCGAAGCCGAAGACCGCGCGGATCCGGTTCTCGAGATAGCGCTGGTAGGCGAAGTGCATCAACTCGGGATCGTTGACAAAGAGCACGATCGTCGGGACCGGGCTTCGCGCCTGCGTGGCGTAGAGGATCTTGAGGCGCTTGCCCTTGTGGGTGCGCGGCGGATGCTCGTCGAGCGCATTGCGGATGAGGTTGTTCAGTGCCGGCGTGGGGATGTGGATCGCACGTGCGTCCGCAACCGCGAGCACCGCGGGCATCACCCGTTTCAGGTTGCGGTGTTCCGTCGCCGACAGCGTCAGGACGGGAACGCCTGGTACGAAGGAGAATGAGTCCTGGAGCTTCTTGAGGAACGCCGCGTCGACACGATCCTCGTGACGGACGAGGTCCCACTTGTTCGCCGCAACGACGAGTCCCGCACCGGCTTCGACGGCGTATCCGGCGATGTGCCGGTCCTGCGCACTTGCGCCCTCCGACGCATCGATCACGAGCAGCCCGATGTCGCTGCGCTGCAGCGCGCGCAACGATCGCAACAGGCTGTATCGCTCGACGTTCTCGGTGACGATGCCCCGCCGGCGGATGCCGGCTGTGTCGACGAGGCGGATCTTTCGCCCGTCGAGTGAGACCACCGTGTCGACGACGTCTCGCGTGGTCCCGGCCACCGGCGAGACCAGCGCTCGCTCCGAGCCCACCAGCCCATTGAGGAGTGAGGATTTTCCGGTATTCGGGCGACCGATGATCGCGACACTCACCTCGCCTGCCGCCGGCTCGGTCCCTGCCGCTCCGTGCTCGGGAAGATCGGCGACGAACCGATCAAGGAGGTCGCCGGTGTCGGTCCCCTGCAATGCCGAGATGAGCAGCGGATCACCGAGTCCGAGCCGGTACAACTCGTCGGCGCGATACCGATCGACCTGGCTGTCGGCCTTGTTGCCGACGAGGATGACCGGCCGCCCACCGCGGCGCAGCGCCTGCGCGATCTCCTCGTCGAGCGCGGTGACACCGTCACGCACATCGACCATGAAACAGCACACGTCCGCCTCGGTGATCGCCATCTGCGCCTGTTCGCGGGTTGCCCGAGTGAGTGCGGCAATATCCGGCGGCGCGTCCCGCCGCAATGGCACGTCCAGCCCTGCGGTATCCACGATCGTGAAGCGCTTCCCGCCCCACTCCACCACCCCATACAGGCGGTCGCGCGTCAGCCCGGCGAACGCATCGACGATCGCTCGCCGCGTCCCGGTGAGCCGGTTGAACAGCGTCGATTTGCCGACGTTCGGACGTCCGACGATGGCGACGACCCCGACCGCGGGAGCGATCGGATCCCCCTCGTCGTGACGACGCCGGCGAGTGGCGCCGGCCGGGCTCACTTCCCCCCGCCGGGGACCGGCGAGATGTCCACCGTGACCGGTGCGAAGGGGGCTCCCTCGCTCTCGAGCGCAAAGGCGTTCATATCCTCGGCGCCCGCCGTGGTCGTCCGGCAGATGATGTACACGTAGTCCAGCCATGCATGGTCGGTGTCGAATTGCGACGGCTGCGCGGGATGGTCGGGGTGGCTGTGCCAGATCCCGGCGATGTCGAGCCCCCGCGAACGCCCGTCGCGATCCGCTTTCATGAAGTCCACCGGATCGAGGTCGTAACGGTCGGCGGCGCGCTCTGTCCACATGTTCCGAGCGGAGGTCACGTCGACGATCACCATGCGAGTCCCGTCCCTGCGCCCCAGCAGCACGCCGCAGCCCTCATGCGGGTATGCGGCCTGCGCGAGATCGCGAATGCGGCGCTCGGCCGCCGGCGCGATGGTCGCGTAGCGAAGGTTCACCGTCCTGCCCGCCGGTAGAGACCCGTCGAGAGATACCGGTCGCCGCCGTCGGGCAGCACCGTCACGATCACCCCTCTGCCGACCCGCCGCGCAATCTCGCCGCAGGCCCAGAGGGCCGCTCCGCTGGAGTGCCCGGCAAGGATGCCCTCTGTACGCGCCAACTCGCGGGCGAGATCGTATGCGGGCTCGGTCTCGACACCGATGTCCTCGTCGGCGAGCGAGGGGTCGTAGATGCCCGGCACGATCGACGTCTCCATGTGCTTGAGACCCTCGAGGCCATGCCATGGCTCAGCCGGCTGGACGCTGATGCACCGGACGTCGGGGTTCATCTCCTTGAGACGACGAGTCACACCCATGAACGTCCCGCTCGTTCCCAGAGCCGCGACGAAGTGCGTCACGGTCCCGCGCGTCTGCTCCCAGATCTCGGCGCCGGTGCCGTCGTAGTGCGCAAGCCAGTTGGCATCGTTGTTGTACTGATCCGGCATGAAGAAGCTATCCGGGTTTTCCTCATACATGGCACGAACCAAGCGGATAGCACCGTCACTGCCTTCGAGTGGATCGCTGTACTCGACCTCGGCTCCGAATGCGGTGACCAGCCGGCGCCGCTCCTCGCTGACGTTGCCGGGCATCACGAGGCGCACTCGATAGCCTTTGGCCGCACCGATCATCGCGTAGGCGATGCCGGTATTTCCGCTGGTGCTGTCCAGGATGGTCCGCCCGCGTGTCAGACGCCCCGATCGTTCGCCCTCTTCGATCATTCGCAGCGCCGGGCGATCCTTGACCGAGCCGCCCGGGTTGAGAAACTCGGCCTTGGCGTAGACGGCCACGTTGGGCGACTCGTCCTCGAACAGGCGGACGCGCAACAACGGTGTGTTGCCGATGCGTTCGGTGATCGTCTCCCCCACCGCCCCCGGCACGAGCGTCAGCGCCGGCTGCGCCGGGTGCTGCGGCGTGGCCACGCCGATCAGCTGGCCTCGGCTCCCTGCGCCACCCGGAACCCGGCAGCACCGCGTCGCTGATCGGCGATGACCGCGATGACGGCCTCGGGGCGAACAAGGAAAGGGCCGTCCTCACCTGGAAGCTCGACAAATCCCGAGCCTCCGGCGGACGCATTGAGCTTGGCGGTGATGTCCTCAACGGTGAGCTTCACCGAGAGGTCGCCGCCGTTGGCGAGACGAACGTGTGCCATATGTCCTCTAGAGTACCGGGTCGGCCCGCTCCGGGACGGTCTCGAGCCTCAACCGGCGGAAGCTGCGACGAGCGCGGCATCAAACTCGGCCCGGAGATCGTCGATCTGCTCGATGCCGACGCTGATCCGCACCAGGCCGTCGGTGATGCCGAGCGCCGCGCGCTGCTGAGGGCTCAGCGCCCGATGTGACGTGCTCGCCGGGTAGCTCACCGTCGTCGCCACGTCGCCGAGGCTCGGCGCGAGCCGGATCCCGTCGAGGCCACGGATGAACGCGCCGGCCGCCGTTCCTCCGCCCCGCAGTTCGATGCTGAGCATCGGACCGCAGCCACGCGGCAGCAGCCTGTTCGCGAGCGCCGCGTCGCGGTCGCCGTGCCGTCCTGGATAGTGCACCGCGGCGACCTCCGTCCGCGTCGCGAAGAACGTCGCGAGCGCTGCCGCATTCTCGCTGGACCGCTCGATACGCAGGCCCGCCGTGCGCAAGCCTCGGAGCGCGAGCCAGGCGTCGAACGGCGAGAGATTGCATCCGAGGAGCCGCGCATTGGCGTCCAGCCAGTCGCTCGCCTCATGGCCGGTATCGACCAGCAGGACTCCGCCGATGACGTCGCTGTGACCGGCGAGGTGCTTGGTGAGGCTGTGGATCACGAGGTCGGCTCCGTGGGCGAACGGCTGGAAGAGCACGGGCGGGGTGAACGTCGAATCCACGATCGCCGCGGCTCCAACCGCATGCGCGGCGTCGATGATCGCCGGGACATCGACGAGGCCGATGAGAGGATTGGTGATCACCTCCGCGACCACCGCCGCGACATCGGGCGCGAGGACGGCCGCGACGAGCTCGCCGTGCTCCCCGCCGCCATCAGGGGGGATATCGACGGTCGAGATGCGCACGCCGAGATTCCCGAGTGGCCCGGCGATGAGCGAATCCGTGCCGCCGTAGCACGGTCGTACCACCACGATCCGCGGGCGCTGGGGCGTCACCACCAGCGTCGTCGCGAGGAGCAGTGCGGCCTGTCCGCTCGAGGTCACTCGCGCCACGGGGGCAGCGCGGCCCCGGACCGTCTCGAGCTCGATCATCGCCTCTTCCAGGCGCTGGGGGTTGCCGCCGCCGTAGCGACGGTACACGTCGCGCCCCTCCATGGCCTCGTCGACCGAGGCGAGGTCGGCATACGCCCGGACCGAGGCGAGGCTCAACGGCGCGACCAGGTCGACGCCGTCGAGATCCCCGCGGCCGAGCCCCGCTCTGGCCGTCGATGTGGAGGGGTCGACGCGTCTTTTCACGGTCAGGCCGGCTGCGGCACCGTGCGGAAGAAGGGAGCCGTGCCGGCATACGTGGCTGCGCTGCCGAGCTCGTGCTCGATGCGCAGCAGCCGGTTGTACTTGGCAACCCGCTCCGAGCGCGACGGGGCGCCCGTCTTGATCTGGCCAGCATTGACAGCAACCGCGAGGTCCGCGATCGAGGTGTCCTCGGTCTCGCCGCTCCGATGGCTGATCACGCTCGCATAGTTGTGACTTCTGGCCAGGGCGATCGTGTCGAGCGTCTCGGTCACCGTCCCGATCTGATTGAGCTTGATGAGGATCGAGTTGGCGACGCCACGGTCGAACCCGAGCTGCAGCCGCTCTGAGTTGGTCACGAAGTTGTCGTCCCCCACCAGCTGGACCCGCCCACCAAGTCGATCGGTGAGCAGCTTCCAGCCGTCCCAGTCGTCCTCGGCCATGCCGTCCTCGAGCGACACGATCGGATACTTTGCGACCCATTGCTCCCAGCGGTCGACGAGACCCGCGGCGTCGAGCGTGATCCCCTCGCCGCGCAGCTCGTAGTGGCCGTCCTTGTAGAACTCGGACGTCGCCGGGTCGAGCCCGATCGCGACGTCGCGACCGGGGGCGTAGCCGGCGGCGGCAATCGCTTCCATGAGCAACTCCATGGCGGCCTCGTTGCGATCGAGGTCAGGTGCATAGCCCCCCTCGTCGCCCTGTCCGGTGCCGAGTCCGCGGTCGTGGAGGATCGTGCGAAGCGCGTGAAAACACTCGGCGCCGGCGCGAAGCGCCTCGCGGAACGTCGGCAGTCCGATGGGGAGGAGCATGAACTCCTGGAAGTCCACGCGCGTCTGGGCATGCGCGCCGCCGTTGAGCACATTGAACTGGGGCACCGGCAGCAGGTGGGCGCCCTCACCGCCGAGGTGCCGGTAGAGCGGGACTCCTGCCGCGGCAGCGGCTGCATGGCTCGACGCGAGGCTCACCGCGAGGATCGCATTGGCGCCGAGGTTGGCCTTGTTCGGAGTTCCGTCGAGCTCGCGGAGCTTCGCGTCGAGCGCGGTCTGGTCGGTGACGTCGAATCCGATCAGCTCGGGACCGATGACCGCCTCGACATTGGCGAGCGCCTTGAGAACGCCCTTGCCGCCGAAGCGCGCCTGGTCACCGTCTCGCAGCTCGACCGCCTCGTGGACCCCGGTGCTTGCGCCGCTCGGAACACGCGCCTGACCCACCGACCCGTCGTTGAGCGTGACCGTGCATTCCAGCGTCGGATTGCCGCGCGAGTCGAGGATCTCGAGCGCGGTGATGCCTTCGATTCTGCTCATGACGTCCCCAGCGATACGGCCAGCTCGTCCCAGAGGCGGCCGAGAACGCGTATTCCTTTGAAATACATATCGAGGGTGAATTTCTCGTTGGGGGCGTGGATCTGATCGTCGGGCAGACCAAGACCGACGAGCACAGCCTGCAAACCCATGACGCGCGCGAACGACTCAACCGGCGGAATCGAACCGCCTTCGCGTGTGAGGGCTGGGGTGGTTCCGAAGATGCTCTCCATGGCACGGGACGCCGCCAGCACCGCGGGATGATCGATCGACGTGACCACCGGCCTCCCGCCGGCCTTGGCGTCGGCGGTCACGGTGACCCCGGCGGGCGCGGCCGCGAGCACCGCGTCACGCACGAGTCCCGCAATGCGCTGCGGATCCTGGTTCGGCACGAGCCGGCAGGTGATCTTGGCGCCTGCGGTCGCCGGAATGATCGTCTTCTGGCCGGGGCCGGAGTAGCCACCCCAGATCCCGTTGAACTCGAGGGTCGGACGCGCCCAGAGACGCTCGCGGTCCGTCCACCCTGCCTCGCCGATCGTGGACGGCACGTCGCCTGCCTCGGCGCGGAACTCGTCGACGTCGTAGGGCACGCTCGCGAACAACTCGCGCTCCTCGGCAGAGGGTTCGCGCACGTCGTCGTAGAATCCCGGCACGGTCACCCTGTGCGTCACCGGGTCATGGAGTGACGCCAGGACCTCGGACAGGGCAGCGATGGGGTTCGCCACCGCGCCCCCGAAGCGGCCCGAGTGGAGGTCGAGCGTCGGGCCTCGCACATGCACCTCGACGCCCGCCAGGCCACGCAACCCCGTGCAGAGTGACGGTATGCCGGCGGCGATGATCGACGTATCCGACACCACCAGGATGTCCGCCGCGAGCCGCCGCTGCTCGGCCTCGACGATGTCCTCGAAGTGGACGGATCCGGACTCCTCCTCCCCTTCGACGATGAGCTTGAGATTGAGCGGCAGCTCCCCTCGCACGGCGAGCATCGCCTCGACCGCCTTGAGGTGCATCCACACCTGGCCCTTGTCGTCGACGGCACCGCGCGCGTACAGGTTGCCGTCGCGAACCTCGGGGTCGAATGGGGATGTCCGCCACTCGTCGAGCGGGTCGACCGGCTGGACATCGTGATGTCCGTAGATGAGCGCCGTCGGCAGCTTCGGGTCAACCATGCGCTCGGCATACACCGCCGGGTGCCCGGCCGTCTCGATGATCTCGCTGTGCTGGAAGCCGGCGGTACGAGCCGCAGCCACGAGGTACTCCGCGTTGCGACGGACGTCCGCGGCGTGCGCGGGATCGGCGGAGATGCTCGGAATGCGGAGGAACTCGATGAGCTCGTCCACGTGGCGCTGCCGGTTGGCGGCGCAGTACGCGTCCAGATCGTTCTCAGGCATGCCGGAAGCCTAGTGTGGCGACCACTCGGGCTGCATCCGTTGTAGCCTTCCCGAAGCGAACTCTCTCGTTCCACTCCACGTTTTCCCCAGGAGGTCGCCCGTCATGGCCGTTCGAGTCCTGCCCGCAGGGACCATCGGGATTCCGCTGAACCCCATACCCGCGCCCGAGCCGCCGCTCGAGGTCGAGGACGACGTGCCCACGCTCCACCTCGTGGGCCGCAGCGAGCAACGGCTGGCCCAGGCGCTCTTCGAGACGGATGCCGTCGACGAGCCGTACAGCCCCGACACCGTGCGGGCGCTGCGCCTGCTCGCGATGGACAACCTCGTCGACATCATCCAGCTGCGCGAAGTCGTCCAGGAGCGCGACGCCCAGGTGGCCGCGCTCACCAGCGAGGTCGACACATGGCGATCCCGCGCCCTCGACGAGCACGCGCAGCGCGGCGTCGAACGGCGCGAAGCCGTGCGCCGGGAGCGCGAGCTGGTCACCGTGCTGCACAGCGAGTTGGTCCGCAACGAGACCCTCTCCGGCGAGCTGGCGTGGCGTCGCAAGCCCTGGTTCCGCCGAATCGGCCGCCACTGATCCGGCTCCGCCGAAGGGCTGCAACCTCCCGCTACCGTCGCACCTGTTCCTCGCTGACCTCCCAAAGACGTTTCGCCAGCGCAGGATCCTGTGCCTGACGGCTCGAGACGGCGAGCGCGCGGTCCTCGTAGTACCCACCACTCTGCTTTGACACGTCGGGGGAATCAGCAAGCCACACGAGCGTCTGCGCAGCCTTCCTCGGGCTCCGCGCGAATGGCGCGATGATCATCATGGCGGCGGTCATCATGGCGCCGTTGTTGCGGTTGAAACCCGTCGCGACGAGACCTGGATGAAAGCAGTAGGTGGTCACCCCCGTGCCCTCGACGCGGCGCGCCAGCTCGCGGGTGAACATGATGTTGGCCAGCTTGGTCTCGCCGTACCGGGTGAGGCCCCGCCCCTTCCACGAGTGCTCGGCGTTCAGGTCGTCGAACGGGATGAGCTTTCCCTTGTGCGCATCTGACGACGTGGTGATGATCCGGCACGGGGCCGATGCCTTGAGCCGGTCGAGCAGGAGTGTCGTCAGCAGGAACGGTGCCAGGTGGTTCAACGCCCAGGTGCGCTCGATACCGTCGACGGTCAGCTCGCGCTGCGCGAAGATGGCGCCTGCGTTGTTGATGAGCACGTCGATGCGTGGATACCGCTCGAGCACTTCGTCCGCCAGAGCGCGTATCGACGCCTGCGAGGTGAGGTCGGCGCGCAGCAGGTCGACGGTCGATCCACCCTCGCCCTCGATGCTCGTGACGGCCGCGGCGCCGCGAGCGTCATCGCGCGCGACGATAGCGAGCTTGGCTCCACGCCGGGCGAGCGCCTGGGCCGCCGCGAGGCCGATGCCACGCGTCGCACCCGTGATCAGGACGCGCTTGTCCCGCACTCCCGTCCACTCAGTCATCGCCGGAGAAGCCTAGCAGGCCGCTGAGGATCGGCTCAGGCGTTGCTGGGAAACGCGAGATCCACGCTGCCCGGCCCCGGTTCCGGCCATCGCGACGTCACCACCTTGGTGCGCGTGTAGAAATGCACACCGTCCGGCCCATACATATGTGTATCACCGAACAGCGAGGCCTTCCATCCGCCGAAACTGTAGTAGGCGACCGGCACCGGGATCGGAACGTTGACCCCCACCATGCCGACCTGCACCTCGAACTGGAACTTCCGCGCGGCGCCGCCATCGCGCGTGAAGATCGCCACGCCGTTTCCGTACTGGTTGTCATTAACCAGGCGGATCGCCTCGTCGTACGTGTCCACACGCACCACCGAGAGCACCGGTCCAAAAATCTCGTCGTCGTACACCCGCGATCCCGGCTTGACGCGGTCAACGAGCGAGGGTCCGAGAAAGAAGCCGTCACCCTCTGGCGTCGTACCGCGCCCGTCGACGACCAGGTGCGAGCCGCCGAGCGACTGATCCTCGAGGTACGTCGCCACTTTGTCGCGGTGCTCGCGCGTGACGAGCGGTCCCATCTCCGAGGTCGGATCGTCGCCGGGGCCGACCTTGACGGCGGGGATGCGGGCCGCGATCGCCTCGACGAGGCGGTCACCGATGTCGCCGACCGCGACGACTGTCGAGATCGCCATGCAGCGTTCACCGGCAGAGCCGTAGCCGGCGGACACAGCTGCGTCGGCGGCAGCGTCCAGGTCGGCGTCCGGCAGCACGACCATGTGGTTCTTCGCGCCGCCGAGCGCCTGGACGCGCTTGCCGTTGCGCGTCCCCGTCTCGTAGATATGCCGCGCGACCGGTGTCGAGCCGACGAAGGAGAGCGCCGCGACCTCGGGGTGGTCGAGCAAGCGGTCCACCGCCTCACGCGCTCCCTGCACCACCGAGAACACGCCGTCGGGCAGCCCCGCCTCGCGCCAGAGCTCGGCGAAGAACAGCGATGGCGACGGGTCCTTCTCGCTCGGTTTGAGGATGAAGGTGTTGCCGCAGGCGATGGCGTTCGCGAACATCCACATCGGCACCATCGCCGGGAAGTTGAACGGCGTGATGCCCGCGACAACGCCGAGCGGTTGGCGGATCGAGTAGACGTCGACGCCACGTGACGGCTGCTCCGAGTAGCCGCCCTTGAGGAGGTGCGGAACGCCGCACGCGAACTCGACGTTCTCGATACCGCGGGCGACTTCGCCCTTGGCGTCGGAGAGCACCTTGCCGTGCTCGGCAGTGATGATCGCTGCGAGGTCGTCTCGATGCTTGTCGAGCAGGTCGCGAAACGCGAAGAGGATCGTCGTGCGTTGCGAGAGCGACGCCACGCGCCACTCTCGAAAGGCCCCGGCGGCGGTTTCGACCGCGGCGTCGACCTCGGCCGCGGACGCGAGGTCGACGACGCCGGTCTGCTGCCCGGTGGCCGGGTTGAAGACGGGTCCCTCCCGACCGGAGGTACCCGCTACTCCCTGGCCGCCGATCCAGTGGCTGATCCGCTTCAAGCGGCCATTGTCGCCTGCTGCAGGGTCCGGGCGGTGAGCACTTCGGCGAGATGGCGCTTGTACTCGGCAGTTGCCCGGACGTCTCCCGTGGGGTCGATGTCCGCGCCGCTCTGGGCCGCGGCATCCGTCACCGAGGCTCCGCCGGCGAGGGCCTGTTCCACCGCAGTGCCCCTGCGCGGTGTCCTCGCAAGATTCACGTAGCCCACGCGCCACGAGGATCCTGTCTCCTGCACCGCAACCCCGGCGATCGCCCAGTCGTAGAGCCGGCGGCGGAACTTCGTGTACGCGAAGCGTCCGGTCGACACCGGGAAGCGCACCGAGGTCACCACTTCATCCTGATCGAGCGCAGTGGTGAAGATGTCGCGATAGAAATCCCGCGCCTGATGGCGGCGCTTGTTGGTCACGATCTCGGCGTCGAGCATCAGCGCGAGCGTGTTGTAATCGCCGGCGGCATCGCCGTGCGCGATGACACCGCCAATTGTTCCGAGGTTGCGCACCTGGTTGTCGCCGACGTCGTTGGCCATCTCCACCAGAATCGGCAACGTCTCGCGGAGCGTTGCGCTGCGCTGGATGTCGACGTGACGCACGAGCGCGCCGATCTCCACGCTGCCGTTGTCGCGACGGACCTCGTTGAGCCCGGGAATGCCCTGAATGTCAACGAGCGCTGTCGGCTGGCTGAGGCGCAGCCGCATCAGCGGGATGAGACTCTGGCCACCGGCGATGATCTTCGCGTCCGCGCCGTACTTGGTGAGCAGCGATTGGGCCTCGTCAACCGAGCCAGGTCGGGAGTACTCGAATGGCGCGGTGATCATGCGCGTGCCTCCTTGATCATCGACCAGAGCCGATCCGGACGAGCCGGCATCTCAACGTGTTTGATGCCGAACGGCGCCAGGGCATCGGTGATTGCGTTGATCACGGCGATGCTCGAAGCGATCGTCCCTGCTTCGCCAATGCCCTTGACGCCGAGCTCATTGGTCGGACTCGGCGTCACGGTGCGGTCCAACTCGAAGTGCGGCATCTCTGCCATCGTCGGTATGAGGTAGTCGAGCATGGTGCCCGTGAGCATCTGCCCGGTCTCTTCGTCGTACTGCACCTCTTCAAAGAGCGCCTGCGAGATGCCCTGCGCGATCCCGCCGTGCAGCTGTCCGTCGACCACCATCGGATTGATGACGTTGCCGCAATCGTCGACCGCGACGTAGCGATCGATCGTGACCGCGCCCGTCTCGGGATCGACCTCCACGGCGCAGATGTGGCAGCCGAATGGCCACACGAAGTTCGGCGGATCAAAGTACGAGACCGCCTCGAGCCCTTGCTCCATGCCCTCAGGCAAGCCGGCGCCGTACGAGGCAAACGCAAGCTCAGCCAGGGCTTTCGCCTCGCTCGGATTGCCACGCACGAAGTACCGGCCCTGGTCGACGACGATGTCGTCCTCGGATGCCTCGAAGGCATGTGCCGCCAGCTTCTTCGCCTTGTCGACGACCTTGTGACAGGACGCCATGATCGCCATCCCGCCAACCGCGAGGCTGCGCGACCCGTACGTGCCATAGCCGAACGGCGTGTCGCCGGTGTCGCCGTGATGAATCTCGATCGAGTCGTACGGGACGCCGAGCGTGTCGGCCACGATCTGCGCGTAGGTGGTCTCATGACCCTGGCCGTGGGCGTGGGTGCCGACCGAGACGGTCACCGACCCCGTCGGATGCACCCGCACCATCGACGATTCGACGAGCGCGACGCCCGCGGCCGGTGCCGTCGCCGCACTCGGTCCAATACCGCAGATCTCGACGTAGGTGCTGAAGCCGATACCGGTGTAGCGCCCCTTGGCACGGAGCTCCTCCTGACGCTTGCGCAGCCCCGCGTAGCCGATGTTCGCCATGGCGCGATCCATCGACTTCTCGTAGTCGCCGGAGTCATAGACCAGCCCGAAGTTGTTGGTGTGCGGGAAGGACGTGATGAAGTTCTTGCGCCGCACCTCGGCAGGGTCCATCCCCAGCTCGGCGGCAACGATATCGACGATGCGCTCGACCAGATGCGTGGCCTCGGGACGTCCGGCGCCGCGATACGGGTCGGTCGACATGCGGTTGGTGAAGATGCCGATGCTGCGCGCGTGGATCGCCTTGAACTCGTAGCAGCCACCGCCCAGGAGGCACGCGACCACCTGGAAGGCGCTGAACACCCCGTGGTATGCACCGATATCGAGCAGTTGGGTGAACTTCAGACCGAGCAGCGTCCCGTCCCGTTTGGCGGCAACCTCGACGTCAAAGATCTGCCCGCGACCATGGGTGGTCGCACCCAGGCTCTCGGTCCGGTCCTCGATCCATTTCACGGGACGCTCGCAGAGCTTCGATGCCGCGGTGGCCAGGTACTCCTCGGGGTACGGCCGGATCTTCGAACCGAAGCCGCCGCCCACGTCGTGACTGACGACGCGGAACTGTGACTCGGGGACGCCGAGCGCCCCGCCGACGAACAGGCGGACGAAGTGCGGCACCTGGGTCGACGTCCAGAGGGTCACGCGGTTGTCGTACGGCACGTAATCGGCGACGCATCCCCGTGTCTCCATCGGCGTCGGAAACAGCCGCTGCTGGCCGATACGCTGCTTGAGCACCACGTCGGCCTCGGCAAAGGCGGCATCGATGTCGCCGGCCGGGAACGCGGCATCCCAGCCGATGTTGTCAGGCCGGTCGCTCTTCACCAGCGGGCTGCCCGGGACCATCGCCTTCTCGATATCCATGACCGCTGGGAGTGGCTCGTAGTCGACCACGACCAATTGCGCGGCGTCGTCGGCGAGATACCGATCCTCGGCAACGACCAGCGCAACCGGCTCGCCGGCGTACGCGACTTCGTCGGCGGCGATCGGGAACTGATCCGGCACCTGCTTCTTGTCGGGGACAAAGGAGTTGCTGACGGGGAGCGGCCCGAGAATGACCCCTTTGAAGTCGGCCGCAGTGAGCACCGCGACGACTCCCTTCGCGGCCTTCGCCGCGGACGTGTCGATCGAGCGAATGCGCGCGTGGGCGTGCGGGCTGCGCACCACCGACATGTGCGCCATGTTCACCAGCTTCACGTCGTCGATGAAGTTCCCGTGCCCGGTGATGAGCTTGGGGTCCTCGCGGCGCTGGATGCGCGCGCCGATCATGGTGGTGACTGCCATCGCTAGCCCTCCACCGGAGCCGCGACTGCGCCGACGAGTTGGGTCGTCTGCGCCGTTCCACCCTTCATCGCGGCCGACGCGGAGCGGACCGCTTTCTTGATGTTCTCGTACCCGGTGCAGCGGCAGAGGTTGCCCTCGAGCCCCCGCTCGATCTCACCGTCGGTAGGTGACGGGTTCTCCTTGAGGAGATAGGCGGCGGCCATGATGAATCCCGGTGTGCAGAAGCCGCACTGCAGGCCGTGCTCATTCCAGAAGGCCTGCTGGACGGGATGGAGGGTGCCGCCCTCCGCAAGGCCCTCGATCGTCGTGACCTTCCGGCCATTGGCCTGGACGGTGAAGACGCTGCACGACTTCACGGCCTCCCCATCGATGAGGACGGTGCAGGCGCCGCACTGGCTAGTATCGCAGGCGATGTGCGTGCCGGTGAGCCCGGCCACCTCGCGCAGGTAGTGCACGAGCAGGAGTCGAGGCTCGACCTGGTCTTCCCGTCGCCTCCCGTTGACGGTGACCGCGACCGACTGAGTCATGCGACTTCCTCCAACACGGAATGGGCGACCTGGGCGGTGCCATGCTTGCATTAGCTCAGGGGAAGGGTCAAGCGGATTTGAGTGCTTGTCTTCAATGCAAATGCGAGCCATGTGACGCTGTTCTGCTGCTCCTGCAAGCCAAGGATCCTCAGAAGCTCTCAGACACGGCCTCTCATCCCGCCCAACTCTCGCGAACTCGAGGTTGGTGATGGCGCCTGTGGACACGGCAGTGGCGAAAGTCCACAATGGCGCCCACCTCTACCTCGCGGAGCTGGGGCTCGGCATCGCGGCGATCATCGTTCCCTCCAATCAATCACTCGGGTACTGGCTGGCCTACCTCGTGATCGCCGCATTGAGCGTGGCGCTGAGCCGCGCGTGGGAGTTGCTCTCCGGGCACGGCGTCGCTCCCCCGGCGTCGTCCTGATGGGAGTCGGGCAGCCCGGCTGATCGGCACTCTTGTGCTAGAATCTGATGTTACTATTTAATTACTAGCCCTCGGCCGAGCTCAAGTTCGGAAGACGGCTCATGACATCGGAGTCCCCTTTGCGAGCGGTGCGCTTTCACGATTACGGTCCCCCGTCGGTGCTCGTCGTCGACGAGATCGACCGCCCTGAGCCGGACGCCGGTGAGGTGCTCATCCGGGTCCATTCGGCCGGCGTCAACCCCATCGACTGGAAGATGCGCCTGGGCTATCTGAAGCAGTACATGCCGATCACGCTGCCGTACGTTCCCGGACTGGACGTCGCCGGCACCGTCGAGTCGGTCGGCGAGGACGTCACCGCCTTCGCTGCCGGCGACCGCGTCTTCGGCCGGGGAAAGGGCACCTATGCCGAGTATGCGGTCGCGCCCGTCATCACCATCGCGCGCATCCCGGAGGGCGTCTCGTACGAGCAGGCGGCGACGCTCCACGTCGGCGGCGTGACCGCGTGGTTGGGTCTGTTCGACGCCGCCGACCTCGAGAAGGGTCAGCGCCTCCTCGTGCAGGGTGGCGCCGGCGGGGTTGGCTCCATCGCCGTCCAACTCGGCCACTGGAAGGGTGCCTACGTGATCGCAACCGCATCCACGGCGAACGTCGAGTTCGTGCGTTCGCTCGGTGCGGACGAGGTCATCGACTACACGAGCGAGAGCGTCGAAGACCTGGTTCATGACGTCGATGTCGTCCTCGACACGGTCGGCGGGGACGTCACCGCACAGTCGTGGAGCACGCTCAAGCCCGGAGGCATCCTCGTCACCGCGGTCGGTTCTGCGGACGCCGGGGTCGCTGCCGCACGGAGTGTGCGAACTGCGGCGGTCGGTCATCCCGCTGCGACACGCCCGTACCTCGAGGAGCTCGGCGCGCTCGTCGCCTCTGGCGCGCTCAGACCTGAGATTCAGCACGTGTTCCGGCTCGAGGATGCAGCCGCGGCGCAGGCCAGGTCGGAGACCGGTCACGGACGCGGGCGGATCCTGCTCAGCACCGAGCGGTGACGGACGTGCGCACGGCACGCAGGGCATGAGTACTCTCGGCGGGCTCATCCTGCTTGCGGGCCGGATTCTCTTCGTGGCACTGTTCGTTTTCGCCGCGCGTGGCCATATCAGGAACCATCCTCGGTATGTCGAGGGGTCGGGGAAGAAACTGCCGTTCCCGATCCTCGCGGGGTGGCCGGCCGGGGTGTTCCTCCTCGCCGCAGCGGTCTCCATCGTCGTCGGCATCTGGGCGGACATCGGCTCGCTGATGATCGCGGCCTTCCTCATCCCCGCCGCAGTGCTCTTCCACCCCTTCTGGAGTGAGAACGATCCCGCCGCGCGCCGGACGCACGAGATGGGCTTCTACCGCGACCTCTCACTGCTCGGTGCGGCCCTGGCGCTCTTCGCACTCTTCGCGGCGGCCGGGCATGTGCCCTTCGCGCTGACCGGACCGGCGCTGAACCTCCGTTAGCCTCGCGGACTCGCAACCCCCGAGCACGGCCCGGCCTGTCAGACCTCCGGCATCTCGGCGGCGATCGCCTGCTGACCGGAAACCACCCGCCCTCCTCGCGACCATGACGCAACCGCGGCGATGAGGCAGGCCACCAGCGAGAACGTGAACGCCTGGTGCAGGCCTGCCGCAAAGGGGCCGGAGATCAGCTCCGGAAAGAACTGACGACCCGTGAGCGCGGAGGCGTTGACCGCGGAGAGCTGTGACAGAACGTGGCTCCCCACCAGCGACTGGATCGGGTTGTATCCGAGGAACGCCGCGAACAGGATCGACACCGGTGGGAGATGGCCGACGTGCTGCGCAACCGCCAACGGCACGCCGTGCGCCTCCAGCCCCGCGGTCATCGTCGTCGAGAGTGTTCCGGACAGTCCGATGATCATCAAGGTGAAGAAGATGCCGATGGAGAGCACCTGCGCGGAGCTCTGGAAGGTCGCGTTCATCCCACCGCCCGCACCGCGATCGCCCGGTGGCAGGCTGTTCATGACGCCGGCGCGGTTCGGCGACGCGAACGCTCCCATCGACAGGCCGTTGAGGAAGAGGATCAGCGCGAAGAGCTGATACGGAAAGTCGATCGGCAACAGTTGCAGGAACGCGAAGCTCGCGGCCGCGCCGATCATCCCGCCGGTCGCGAACGGGCGCGATCCGAAGCGGTCGGACAGGTATCCCGACAACGGGCCGGCGATGAGGAACCCGACCGTCAACGGAATCATGTAGATGCCCGCCCAGAGCGGAGTCGACGTGAAGCTGTATCCGTGCTCGGGTAACCAGATTCCCTGCAGCCAGATGATGAGCATGAACATCAGTCCGCCGCGGCCGACCGCCGCGAGAAAGCTCGACAGCGTGCCGAACGTGAACGCCCGGATGCGGAACAACCCGAGGCGGAACATGGGATTCTCGACGCGACCATCGAGCACCGCGAATGCGGCGAGGAACGCCGCACCGAGCGCGAGTGTGGAGAGCACGAACGGGCTTGTCCATCCCATCGGGTCGGATTTGTACGGCTCGATCCCGTAGGTGATGCCGATCATCACCAGGATCAGGCCGATGGCGAAGGTCAGGTTGCCGAGCCAGTCGATCGGCACCCGCCGGCGGACGCCGCGCTCCTCCAGCTTGAGGTACGCCCACACCGTCCCGAACAGGCCGAAGGGGACGGAGACAAGAAACACGAGGCGCCAGTTGATCGGTGCGAGCACGCCTCCGAGCACGAGCCCGACGAACACGCCGCTGATGCCCGCGATGTTGTTGATGCCGAGTGCGAGCCCTCGCTGATTGGCGGGGAAGGCATCGGTGAGAATCGCGGCCGAGTTGCCGATGAGGCACGCGGCGCCGATGCCCTGCACCACGCGAAAGACCATGAGCCACACGGCACCGGGCGGGCCCGTCATCCAGTCGATCGTCAGGAACAGCGACGCCCCCGTGTAGATGACGAAGCCGAGGTTGTAGATGCGCACCCGGCCGACGATGTCTCCGAGGCGCCCCAGCCCGACCACCAGCACGCTGCTGACGATGAGGAAGCCGAGGATCATCCAGAGCAGGTAGAAGCTGTTCGCCGGCTCGAGCGGATTCAGATCGATGCCGCGAAAGATGTCCGGCATCGCGATCAACATGATCGAGGCGTCAATGGTGGCGAGCAGGACGCCGACCGTCGTGTTGGAGAGCGCCACCCACTTGTAGCCGTCGCCGCGAGTCCCTCGCGCAGACGCGACGGTGCCGGCCGTGTCGCTGGTCGTCGCTATGAGGCTGCCCCGATCATCTCCCCGGAGTCTGCCAGGGCTGCCCGTCTTCGCGACGCAGCCAACGTGCACGAGCGCTGGATCGCACACGCCAGGCACGAGCGCAGCGCGTTGGCTGAGCTTGCGATACCCACAGATTGTGCTACAATCTTACCCGTATCCGCAGCAGCTCAGCCGGAGGCGCACCGTGCCACGTTCAGGTCCAAGGCGAAAGCAGATCGTGCTGATCGCTCACGACAACAAGAAGGCGGACATGCTCGAGTGGGCTCGGTTCAACCGCGACACGCTCGCACGCCATGATCTCCTCGGCACCGGGACGACCGGTTCGATGGTCGCGAACGAGCTGGGTCTGCCCGTCCATCGCTTCCTCACCGGACCGCTCGGCGGTGATCAGCAGGTCGGGGCGGCAATCGCTGAAGGGCGAATCGACGTGATCATCTTCTTCTGGGATCCGCTCGAGCCCCATCCCCATGACGTCGACGTCAAGGCGCTGCTCCGCATTGCGGTGGTGCACAACATCCCCATGGCGTGCAACCGTGCGACCGCGGACTTTGTGCTCTCCAGCCCGCTGATCGACGAGGTCTACCCGAGATCGCTCGATTCGCTCGGCGCTGCCAAGGCGACCGCGTAGAGAGGGTCCGCGTCCGCGCTCGCGTGCTCGATGAGCCACGTGGTGGCGTTCTCGAGGTGCTGCCTGGTCACGGCCTCCGAGGTTTCCGCCCTTCCGCCCTCGATCGCCTCGAGCAGGGCTTCATGCTCACCCGCCAGCTGTCCGACCGTGGCGTATCCGCGGACGAGCTGCGCCAGACACAGGAGGATCTCGATCTCCAGGTGCCTGTGCGCGCGCATGAGCCGAGCGTTGCCAGTCCCGTTGATGAGCGCGCGGTGGAAGGCGAGATCTGCCTCGACGACGGCGCGCTGCGAGGAGCGAGGCCCGAGGCGATGGTGCAGAGCGAGCGCGCTTCGAGCGGCGTCGGGCACCAACGCGCGTTCCGCCAGCATCCGTGACGCCTGCACCTCGAGTGCCGTCCGAAGCTCGTAGATCTCGCCGAGATCGTGCGCGGTGAGGGCGCGCACGAACACGCCACGGTTGCGCGACTTGACGAGCAGCCCACGCCGCACCAGACCATCGAACGCGGCGCGTAGCGTGTTGCGCCCCACATCGAACTCCTCGGCGAGGGCAATCTCACCCAGATGCTCGCCGGGCTTGAACCGACCGTCGAGCACTTGACGCTCGAGCTCATCCTCGAGAGTCTCCACGCGTGAGGTCGTCTGCCGGCGGATCACCCGTTCACGCAACGACGGAACGGTCGATCGGGCGCGATGAGCGGCTAGACGTTCGAGTCGGCGCGGTTGCGCGTTTCAATTGCTTCCAGGGAATGGATTCTGCAGCAGATTGTAGCACAATCCTTGAATTGGCGACCCTCAGGCCCATCCAGGTGCCGCGGTTGCCGGCCGCGGACCCTACTGGAACCAGCCCTCGACGTCGATCACGGCGTTCGCCGTCCCGGCTGCGTTGAAGAGGTCGACGTCGCCGTCTTCCGCTCCCGCATTCGGATCGAGCTGCACGACGACGACATTCGGCACCACCTCATCCGGGTTCGCGTTGATGTCGGACACGAGCGGAGTGCTCGAGAGGTTCGCCGGGTAGATCGTGAGGTATGTGCCCTGCGTCGGTGCGATCGCAGTGAGGTTGGCGATGATCGCAAGCGGCGGGTTCGACGAAGCCGTCGTGGGGATCCCACCGACCCCCGCGACCGCGATGAGGTCGACGCCGTTCGGGCCGAGCGCCTCGCCGGCGCACGGATGTCCCGACCCTGTGCGGGTGTCGCAGATCCGGCTCGGACCGATCGCCTGGTACTGATCCCCGGCTCCGGCGGTGGGTGCTCCGAACCAGCCGTTGGCATCGAGCACCACGTTGATCGTTCCGGCGGCGTTGTAGACACACACCGAGGTGTCGTTGCCTCCCGGCGTCGACGGCCCGAGACCCACCATCACGCGATTTGCCTCGACCGCGCCCGCGTTGAGATTGAGCGTTGAGAATGTCGGGGCGTTGCTGCCACCGAACGCACAGGTTCCGGTCGATGTCGTCGGAAAGACGCTCAGGTAGGTCTGGGCGCTGCCGGAAACACCAGTGATGTTGAGCACGGCGGCTGCGGCGTTGCCGTTGCTCGGAATCCCGCCACCGGTGGTCACATTCACGACGAGCGGCGCCGTGCCGATCAGTGCGCCGTGCGTTCTGCACGCGGTCGGCGGCGAGTTCGACCGCGTGTCGCAGACCCGGACAGGAGCGATGGGGTGGAACTCTCCGGTGGCGTCGCTCGGGGCATCGGGTTCGAAATACCCTTCGACATCGGCGAGCACGTTCACGGTGCCATCGGCGTTGTAGATGGTGATCGCGCCACCCTCACCCAGCGTCACGGCGACCAGGTTGGGGATGACGACTCCCTCTGCGAAATTCAGGTTCGATGCCGTCGGCTGCCCGGTGCCTGCCGGGTAGACGGCGAGCAGGCTGGCGGCGGTTCCAGCGACGGCGGTCACGTTGACGACAACCGCCGTCGCTTCCGCAGGCACGGACTCGTGCGTCTTCGGATCGGTGTATCCGGTGATCGCCACCGTCCGGGAGTCGCCGGCGACGAGCGCACCGCCGGAGCACTGGATGCAGGTCTCTGACCGCGTGTCGAGGATCCGAAACGGCGTGGCGAGCGCCGTGTAGTTGCTGAGCCCCGTGTAGATGTAGCCCGTCTGTGCGGTGAGCAGGCTCGCGCCGAGCGTCGTCGTCGCCTGGACCTGCACGTACCCTGCGAGCTCCGGGGGCGTCACGAACTGAAATGAGTCGGCACTCACCGCTTGCGGCGTCACCGAGGCTCCGTTGATCGTTGCGGACATTCCTGCCGCAAACCCCGAGCCGAGCACGGTGACGGTCTGACCACCGGCGACCGGGCCGGCAGCGGGCACGACCGCGCTCACGATCGGCTTGCCGCCGGTGCCGAAAGCATTGATGCCATTGGGGGTGCCGAGGCCGGTTGGACCGTCCCATCCGGTCGTGGCCGTGCAGAGGGCGGTCCCGCCGCAACTGCCGTTCGAACCCGTGGTCACGTCGTTCAGACCTGCCGTGTGGCTGTACAGATAGCCGGTGCCGAACGAAGAAGTGTTGGACGTCAGCGCGAAGACGCCGGCGATGATCGGGGTCGAAGCGCTCGTCCCGCCGGCGAGACCCCATCCGCCACCCGTGCCGTACGTGTCGTAGACCCAGACCGGCGTGGCCGGATCGGCGACCGCGGAGACGTCTGCGACGGCTCTGCGGCCGCAGATAGCGGTGATGTTCGGATTGCTCGATTGCCACGAGGGCCGGCTCTCGTACGCGCTGCAACCGCTCCCCGCGCCACCGTCACCGGTGTTGCCCCAGGCGCTCTCCGTCCAGCCCCGGCTGTTGCCCGACGGTTGGAGGTTCGTCCCACCGACCGAGGTGACATACGGCGAAGCCGCCGGGTAGTTGACCCCATAGCCGTCGTCGCCGCTGCCCGCGGTGATCGCGATCCCTGGATGGTCGTAATAGTGGTCAGCGCTCGTGTCGAACGTCCCCTCCGGGCCGCCGTAGCTATTGGAGATCTCGGTGGCGCCGAGGGTAGCTGCCTCGTCTTCCGCGGCGCCGAGATCGGTGCTGTAGGGGATCGTCGCTTCGACGAGCAGGATGTGGCAGTTCGGACAGATGGCAGAGACCATGTCGAGGTCGAGGGAGATCTCGCTCGCCCAGTCGTCGTCCGCTGGCGGGTACGAGCTCCCGCCGGACTGGTTCACCTTTCTAAAGCAGCCGTTGGACGTGGTGCAGGCGGGCAGCCCGTACATGGTTCGATAGGTCGCAAGATCGGAGGCGGCGTTCGGGTCGTCATAGGCGTCAACGACGGCGATGGTCCGTCCCGTGCCATTGGTCGTCGATGGAAGGTTGTAGGCGCTCTGCAGATCGGACGGCGCATAGCCGATGCCGCCTGCCGTCGGATGCAATCCCCAGGCTGCCGTGTCGACAAGCTCGAGACACCGGGCGAAGCCTGGCTGCACCGGCCCGCACACGGGTTTCGCGGTGCGCCCAAGTGCGGCATCCGCGATCTCATCCGCGCGTGTCACCCGGGCGGTCGCGTTCGCCGTCGCGGGAGCGGCGCCGGCACCGATCGTCGATGGCAGCGCGGTCACCCCTGCAAGGAGCACGGTAGCGAGCGCGGAGACGAGAGCGTTGCGCCGGTGCTGACTGAGAATGAGGTGTTCCTGCGCGTACCGAGATGGAAATTCCAACCTATGCGATCACTCCCAGCGTGTCAATGCCGTCGCGTGTCTCGTGACACGCGGGCGGCCACGCCTATCGCTTGCGCCCTTCAAGCGAACTGTGCAATCCTCCGTGATGGGACTTGGAAGGTGATCAATCCCATCGTGGAGTTGGTGGTGCCACCCAGGGTGCCTATGAGAACTGTCGTGGGGAGCTTATGGTGAAGGGACGCCTGGGCAGCGCAATCGGGCGAATTGCCGTCGCCGCAGCATTGATCCTTCCCTCGTTCGCCGTGATCGCCGGAGTCGGCGCCGCGAGTCACTCCTGGGCGTTCCCCGTGGTGCCCGGCGATCTCGATGGCAGCGTGTCAGCCCAGACGACCGGGCTCGGGTATGCGTTCGGCTCGCCCCCGATCGCGCCGGCCGGCTCGCTGGGTCCCAATCAGAGCGTCACGTTCACCCTCAAGGTCAAGAACAACGGCGTTGCGGATCCCGGCGGACCGGCGTATCTCAGCTACAGCTCCCCTGCGTCCGGCGACTCGCTGAGTGTCGCTGCATCGCAGTGCGGGGGCACCAGCCAGCTGTCGCGGACACCGGTCCTCTGCTCGGCCAATAGCGCCGGCCAGGTGCCATTGACGTACAAGGCGCCGGCGCAGCCTCCGGCGCAGGCCGTGATCCTGTTCACCGCAGGCAACACAGCGACCAACCCCACGATCAGCGCCGTGGACCACTACCTGTACTCGACCAACTACCGCTTCGCCTCGTCGCCGATTGCGGCGCCCGGCGCGCTGGCCGCGAACGCGAGTGTGTCCGTAACGCTCTCCGCTGACGACGCGGCGGACCAGGGCATCCCCAACGACACCGTCTATCTTTCGTTCAGGAAGGCGAACGGCGGCGGGTCCGCGAGTATCACCGGCGGTGCGAGCCTGACATCGACGCCGACTCTGTATCAGACGAATGCATCCGGGCTGCTCGCGCTCACCTACACCGCGCCTGCAACGCTGCCGTCCACGGGGACGGACGCGATCGTGGTCCAGGACCTGCACACCTCGCCACAGATCACGAACACCGACTCATATGCGTTCTCGCCGTCTGCTCCTGTCATCTCCATCGGCGACTCGACGATCGTCGAAGGCGACGTCCAGCCGGGCACGCCCGCCAACTTCACCGTCACGATCCAGCCCGTCCAGGCGACTGCGACCACCGTGCAGTACATCACCCTGTGCGGCAGCGGTGACAAGGGCTGCGAGGAAGACTATGTCGAGGTCCTCACCCCTGCGACGATCACCATTCCCGCACATGCGTCATCGGCAAAGATCCTCCTGCGGCAGGATGCGTATGTCGGTGCCAACTCCGGAGAGACGTACACCGAGGGCTGGTTCATCCACCTCATGAATCCGAGCGCCGGCGTGCTCGGCCGCTCTGTCGGCGAAGGCGTGCTGCTTCCTGACCTCGAGAGTGGAAAGAACAAGATCGCGGACCTGTACGCGGGCGGCTCGGGACTGGTGCCCACTCCGGGATCCAACGAGCCCATGTACTTCACCGTGACCCTTGGAGCGCCGCTCACGATTCCTGTCACCTTCAACTACGCGACGGCAGACGGGACCGCCGTCGCTGGACGTGATTACATCGCCGCCTCCGGGAGCACGACCATTACAGCTGGTGCGACCAGTGCGGTGATTTCGGTGACGCTCCTCAGCAACTCACCGCCGAGCTCGAATCGGACCTTCACGTTCACCATCAGCAACGCCAGCGGCGGCGTCACGATCTTCACCGCGACGGGCACCGGGACGGTCCTCTCGAGCTGACCTGGGCCGCTAGCCCAGAACGACCGCCGTTACCGCGCCCACGACGAAGATCAGGGCGAGATACACGAGCGAGTAGTGGAACAGCAACGCCACTGCGTGCGATGACCCGTCGGCGCGAGCCCAGAGAGCAAGCCCGACGTAGCACACGCCGAGGACCGCGGCGCCGATGGTGTAGCCGATGCCGAGCATGAGGCCGGGGAGCAGGCTCGCCACGATCAGGACCAGCAGATACAGCAGGATTCGCCGGTGCGTGCGGGCCGTGCCGATGATCCCGGGCAGCATCGGCACGCTGGCGTTGCGGTAGTCGCGACGGAGCAGCAGCGCGAGTGACCAGAAGTGTGGCGGCGTCCAGAGGAAGACGATTGCAAAGAGGGCGAACGCCGGCCAGCCGACGTTGCCCTGCACCGTCGCCCATCCGACCAGTGGCGGAAACGCGCCGGCGGCGCCGCCGATGACGATGTTCAGCGGCGTCCTCCGTTTGAGCAGCATCGTGTAGATGAACATGTAGAACAACCCACCACCGAGCGCGAGCGCGGCTGCGAGCAGATTCACGGCGATGCTGAAGACCAGCACCGACGCCACGACCAGCGACACGCCGAAGGTGAGCGCCTGCCACGGGAGAATGCGGCCCGACGGGAGCGGACGGGTGCACGTCCGGGCCATGACGCGGTCGATGTCCCGGTCGTACCAGCAGTTGATCGCACCTGACCCACCTGATGCGAGCGCACCGCCGAGCGCGGCCCAGACGAGCAGCGCCGGTGACGGAATGCCGCGCGCGGCGATGATCATCGTGGCGATCTCGGTGATGAGGAGCAGCACGATGATTCGAGGCTTTGTAAGGCTCACGTAGTCGCGAGCGGTCGCGCGCAGGTGTATCGCGCTGCGGCCGGTGACGCCGCCAACCACAGTGGGCGCGCTGCTCGCCTCCGGTGGGCCCATGACGATGTCTGCGCTGGTCTGCATCCCCTCTCCTACGCGCTGCCTGTCGGCGACGTCGCCAGCAGCGATGTGATCTCCGCATTGAAATCGGCGACGCTCATGGTGCCGAGCGCTCCGAGGACGACGTCCGCGACCGTGCCCTGCGCGTTGAGAAAGACCAGGGACGGCGCCGAGGGAACACGGTAATCGATCGCCAGGGTCGCGTTGGTGTCGGCGATGCTGGGATACGGGATCTTGAACTCCGATTGGAACGCCAGCGCGGGAGCGGTCGTGTCGCGAAGGTCGACTCCCAGGAACACGACACCTCGAGGCGACCATCGCGCGTACGCGGTGTTCAGCGTCGGCTGCTCATCATGGCAGGGTCCACACCAGGACCCCCAGAAGATCAGCACCACCGGCCGGCCGCGGAACGACGTGATGCTCACGTCCTTCCCCGTCAGCGTTGGGCCGCCCGAGGCGGTGACCGGTGCGTTCGGGCTTGGCGCGGTCTTCGCGGCACCACAACCGGAAGCGAGCACCGCCAGGGCGCAGCCGGTCACCAGTCGCCGGCGGACCATCACGGCCGGGCCACGGCTGCCGTCGAGGCCGACCGATCATCGACCTCGAACCAGCGGATGCCGAGATAGAGCAGCGCGATGAGAAAGGGGACGCCCCCAGGCACCCACATCACGCCCGCGGCGATCTCCTGATCACCAAGCAGGCTCAGTCCGCCGTTCGGCACCGGATACGCGTAGAGCGGATGGGTCGCATAGCCGATGACGATCGCGAGACCCCAGCTCACGAACATCCCGACCATGACCACGACCCCTCGACCGATCAGCGACAAGCGCCCCGCGGCCTGCAACGGGCTGATGACCTGGTCCCAGAAGAGCAGCCCGACCACGAGAAACGTGAGGTGCTCGAGGTCGTGCACAGAGGCGATCCGTAGCGTTGCGTTGTAGATGGGGGGCAGATGCCACAGGAGGAGGTCGACGCTGAACAAGAGCACCACCAGCGCAGCGGCTCGCGGACCGGCGTGAAGTTTGCGCATCACACGCGCGGGCCAGGTTCCCTCGATCACCATCGGCCGTCCCTGCGCGGCAAGATAGCCGGCCCAGGCGGTGCGGAACGGATCCGCGAGCAGGATCAGCGGCGGAGCGACGAGGAGCAGCAGCACGTGCTGCACCATGTGGTCCCACTGCAGCGTGATGTCGAAATACGAGATCGGCGAGACGAGCGCGAGGAGCAGCGCACCCAGACCGACGACGAATGCGGTGTCGCCGTTGTCCCAGGAGGTCGATCGTCCGAGGGCCACTGCACCCGTTCTGCGCCCGCGCCAGTACAGGTAGGCGGCAGTCGCACTCCCGACGATCGGTACCGGTTCGAAACTCCAGTCAAGCACTGGTGGCCAGAGCATGCCGGCCTACTTGACGTACTGGACCAGCAGGTACACCGCAATCGAGACGCCGGTGATGTACGCCCACTGGTCCAGGACTGCCCGGGCATGCGCCGGGCTGAGGCGATCGTTGCCGCGCACATGCCCCATCACCAAGCTGAGCATCCAGAGGCCGACGAGAATGAACTCGCCAAGGAGCACCGCATACCAGAGCGTGGCAATATCCGCGTAGGTACCAGCGCTGTCGAGCTCCCAGTTGAACTGGTACATGAGCAGGATGCGCACCGCGCCCGTGAGGACCGCGGCGAGGATCGCCAGCCAGAGCAACCCATTGATCGCGTTGGACTCGCGTGCCTTGCTGACGGCGCTCCACACGGCCCAGAGCGCGAGCAGCGTGACCACCGGGAACGCCACGGAGAGCAATGCGAGAACCTGCGGCGGTGTGCCGATGCCGCTCGGATGCCACATCGCTCCGAAGTTGTTGGCTCGGAGATAGAGGTACGCGAAGAGCAGGCTCAGTTGGAGCGTGGTGTTCGCGGCCATCACGATGCGCGACGTGAAGACCAGCGTTCGCCCGCCGCCTTCAACGTCCTCCATCACCGTGAGCCCGGTGGGACTGGCATCGCTCATGCTCACGCTCCACTCAACGCCGGCACGGCCGGTCCGAAGTCCGCGGCCGGCTTCCCGCTGTCGTAGTCATAGGGCAGCGACCACGCAACCGGAATACGGTCGAAATTGAAGGTTGGAACCGGTGTCGGCACCTGCCATTCGACGCCGAGTGACTCCCACGGGTTGCTCGCTGCGACCCGCGGCTTGATCACCACCTCCCACAGCAGGATGCCGAGGAAGAGTGCCATCGACAGGCCGAGTCCATACGCGAAGATCGATGCGCTGATGTTGAGCGGCTGGAGATAGGCCGCGTAGCTGATCACGCGTCGTGGCATACCGAGGATGCCGACGGAGATGAGCGAGATGAACGTTCCGTTGAACGTGATGAAGACAGCCCAGAACTGGAAGCGCAGGAGCTTGGTGTCCATGGTGCGACCGGTCATCTTCGGGAGGTAGTAGACAATCGCCGCCATGAGCGCGAAGACCTCGCCACCCATGATCGTGTAGTGGAAGTGGGCCTGCACGAAGTAGCTCGCGTGCAGCGTGAAGTCACTCGGGACGTCGGAGAGGAAGACCCCCGTGAAGCCGCCGATCAGGAAGTTGAAGAAGAAACCGAAGATGAACAGCATGGGCACGGTGAAGCGCGTGCGCGCGCGCCACAGTGTTCCGAGTGAGACCAGGTAGATGATGCCCGTCGGCACCGAGATCATCTCCGTCGAGAACATGTAGAAGGGTCGCAGCGACGGCGCGAGACCGCTGACGAACAGGTGGTGCTGCCACACGACAAAGCTCAGCAGCCCGATGCCGACCATGCCCCCGACGGCGACGCGATAGCCCCAGAGTGGTCGCCGCGTGAAGACCGGGAGCATCTCCATCACGAGCCCGAACGCAGGGACGACGAAGATGTACACCTCGGGGTGGCCGAAGAACCAGAAGAGGTTCTCCCAGAGATACGGCGATCCACCTCCCGCCGGGACGAAGAACGTCGTCTGATACGAGCGGTCGAACACTTCCATGAGGACCGCCGCGATGAGGGCCGGTGCGGCGAGGGCGCCGAGGAATGACGTCACCAGCACCGACCAGACGAAGATCGGCATCCGGCTCAGGGGCATCCCCGGAGCACGCTTGGTGAGAATCGTGGCGATCATGTTGATCCCCGACAGGCCGATCGAGAGGCCGATGAGCGCGAAGGCGATGAGGTAGGAATCCATCCCCAGCACGTTCTGATCAGCGAGCGGCGCGTAGCCGGTCCAGCCCGTCGTGAAGCCACCGAGGAAGACGGTGGAGAGCAAGATCATGCCGGCCGGAGGCAGGAGCCAGAACGTCAGCGCCTCCACGCGCGGGAATGCCATGTTCCGCGTGCCGATCATGATCGGCACGAAGTAGTTGCCGAACGGGCCGATGATCGCAGCGGATGCCATGAAGATCATCAGCGTGCTGTGCAATCCGACCAGCGTCAGGTACGACTGAGCGGTGGCAACGGTCGGCGAGGGTGTCAGCAGTTCGGTCCGGATGAACATCGCCCCGAGTCCGCCGATGAACAGGAAGGCAAGGATCATCACGAGGTACTGCAACCCGATGACCTTGTGGTCGGTGGTCATACGGAAGTAGCGTCGGAGCCCACCGCCCTCACCGTGCATGTAGGCGTTGTCCTCCTCAGACGGACGCCGGGCACCCAGCAGACGGCCGATCGGGTAGTTGAGGAACCCCATCCCTGCAAGGAAGCCGACGACGCTGAGGGCGTAGCCGAGGAGGATCCCGGGGTCCGAGCCGAGCGAGTTGTCCTCACCAAAGGAGTACGGGATGGCATGCGTGCCGACCGCGAAGCCGATGATGAAGCCGATCACGGAGCCGACGACTCCCAGTGGCAGTCCCCACTCGTTGAGCCGACGAGCCAGTGTCGGCGGTGTCGACATCGGCGGCCGTGCGGTGGTTACAGCATCCACATCAGCTCCCTTGTGTGCGAGTGGCGTCGAGCATCGTCACGAGCCGTAGATGGCTGGCGATGGTTCGTACGTATGGCTGTACGGCAAGAGGTACTTCATGATCGGCGCATCGATCGTGGTCTCCTGCTGGATCCAGGCCGCAAACTGCGACGGGCTCACGACCATCGCGGTGTTGTCGGCCATGTTGCCGTGCCAGAGGCCGCACAGCTCCGCGCACTGAATGCGATACGTGCCGATCCGCGTCGGCGTGGCCGAGATCACGTTGTCGTTGAGCGGCACCGCATCAGCCTTGACTCCGAGCGCGTAGAACCAGAACGAATGGACGACGTCGAGCGACGTGACGTGGAACTGGATCTTCTGGTTGACCGGAAGCACGAGTTGCGCGGTCTCGATACCGCCGTACGTGGGATACCGATACGTGAACCACCACTGCTGGGCGATGACCTGCACCTCGAGCGGCTGACTCGTGGACGTCGGCATCGGCAGTGACGCCGAGTCGTTGGAGATGCCGTCTCCGGGCTGATCGATCGCGAGCGCCACGGTGCCGTAGACGGCGAGGCTCAGCACGATCACGAGCGTGGCCGCGATCCAGGTCGTCTGGACGCGGGTATTCCCTCGCAGCGCGTCGCCGCTCACCTCCGCTGTCGGTGGCGCGAGTCGGTTGACCACGAGCGTGAAGAAGAGCGCAGCGAGCACCGCCGAGAAGATGGGCCAGCCGATCTCGGCGAGCAGCTGGATCGTGAAGCTCTCGTTCGAGGCGAGGTCGGAAGCCTGGCCCGGCGGTATCGGGGCCAACGCAAGCGCAACATCGCCGGCGATCGCCGCGACCAGCCAGACGATGATCACGATGCGTGTCGCGGTGGCTCTGTTTCTCATCGTTCAGCCCACCTGGAGCTCACCGGCCATGTAGCCGAGGGTCTGCATCGGCCCACCGTTGCCGTAGAGCGTCCCTGCCGCGCAGGGAACGAAGCACTGCCAGCGGAACAGCCCCGGCTTGTCCGGGACGACGAACTCGAACTGCACGACGATCATCGCGTTGGCCGCGGCGTTGGCGGCGACGCCTTCGAGCGGAACGCTCACACCCAGGTCCGGGATGGTGAACGTGTGCGCGGCCAGCGCCGGATTGAGAGCGCCCATCACCTTGCCGTCGACCGTCATCTCGTCATTGACCGTTCCTCTGACCAGACCGAAGAACTCGTTGCGGAGACCCGTCTGGCCGTCCTCCTGGTCGATGGTCATGTGCACCACCGCGCCGGCCGGCACCTTGAGGTAGGTGGTCGGTAGGTAGCCAACCCAGTTGGGATGCTCGCCTCCGCCCTGCCCGGCGGTGCCGACGGCGGCGACCGTGGTCAGATTGAAGTCCACGACCGGTCGTCCCTCCAGCGTGCTCGATGTCGTGATTGCGTCGATCTGCGGCGGCGTGGGGTTGAGGAAGCGCGTGACGAAGAACCCGACCAGCACGCCGCACACCACGACGCCGCCGACGAGGAGCCAGATTCTCAATCGCATGCTTGCCTTACCTCTCTGAGTGGGCGACAGGGGCAACGGCGGAAAGGACGTTGGCAATGGTGCACCGCGCAGTCGCGTACGTGTGAAGACACCCACGGTACGGAGCGAACGCACTCCCGAGGAAACGCCACGCCATCGATGACATGAATCCGGTCACCAGTTCTCCACTCAACAGGCTGCCGGGTCGATCGGACGGCGCCATGATCGCCCTGTCGGTGGGGGTACGTCAAGCCCCTGGATTCGGTGTTCCGCTCTGCCCGCACGTGGCAGTACCGCGGGCTACACTCGGGGAGCATTCAAGAGGGGAGCACTCACAAGGAGACATCCTATGCGGCGCCTCTTGCTTGCCTGTGCCGCCGTCGTGGTGACGATCGGCGCAACGCTGGGATCGGTGCAAGCCAGTACGACGAGCGGATGGTCGATCGTTCGCACGCCCAACCCAGTCTCATCCTCGCTCCACTTCGGATCGCTCGACGCCGTGTCGTGCACGAGCAGTTCGATGTGCATCGCCGTCGGATCCGGCGTCAACGATCGCGCCAATCAGATCGCCATCGCAGCGACGTGGAACGGTGTCGCGTGGACTGCGAGGCGCACCGCTCCGGTACGCGGCGCCGCGGGAGCCACCCTCGACGCCGTTTCCTGCGTCGCAGCCAATGCGTGCACGGCGGTCGGCTACGAGCTCAGTGGTGCGGGCCTGGCCCTCCCGTTGGTGGAGCACTGGGATGGGAACGCCTGGAGCGTACAGCCGTCACCGGCCGGACGCGGCGGCTCTCTGGCCGGGATCTCCTGCACCGCATCATCGGCATGCACCGCCGTCGGAGCGACGAGCAACGTCGCGGGTTCAACCGTCGCGCTCGCCGAGCGGTGGAATGGCGTCGACTGGACAATCGTGCCGACGCCCGGGATCGCCACTGCGCCGTACACGGTGCTTTCTGCCGTGTCGTGCTCCGCCGCGTCGGCCTGTACCGCCGTGGGATCGACCACGGCACCTGGTTTCGGCGCCGTCGCGGAACGCTGGAATGGCAGTTCATGGGCGTTGGAGGCAATGGCCACACCGGGTAACGGCGAGGAAGGCTTCGTGCTCGGCGTCTCGTGCCCGTCGGCGACGAGGTGCATCGCCGCCGGCGACTACATCAACAGCAGCTTCTCGGACGTGACCCTCGCCGAGGTCTGGAACGGAACCTCCTGGGCTGAGCAGCCGAGCCCGAACCCTGCCGGGGCGTACATCCTGCAGATGACCGGTCTGTCCTGCTCGAGCGCCTCAGCGTGCACCGCCGTCGGCTGGACCCAGCTCGGTGCCATGGTGCTCCGGTTCAACGGATCGTCGTGGCATCTCCAACCGACGCCGCCGCCGACAGGACCGCTCTTTGTGACGGCAATGCTCAATGGCGTCTCGTGCGCCACCACGAGCACCTGCGTCTCGGTCGGATCGTTCACCGGCACTCTGGCCGAAGCCTGGAATGGCGGAGCGTGGTCGCTGACATCGACCCCGAACGCGCCTGGTGTGCTCATCAGCGATCTGGTGGCCGTGTCATGCCCCGCTGCCGCCTCCTGTGTCGCAGTCGGCAACCATGAGACCGCTGCAGGCGGACAGACGTCACTCGCGGAGACGTGGAACGGATCCGCCTGGAGCATCCAGGCGACGCCGGTTGTCGATGGTGCGCTCACCGTGATGCTGTCGGGTGTCTCGTGCACGACTCCCAATTCGTGCATCGCCGTCGGTTGGTACGCCACCGCGGGGGGAACGCAGGAGCCGCTCGCCGAGAGTTGGAACGGACACGCGTGGTCGCTCGAGTCGACGCCGGTGCCGACCGGTGCCGGCGCGGCCACGTTCTCGGCTGTCTCGTGCGCGACGTCGACCGCCTGCGTCGCGGTTGGCTCGTATCAGAACGCCGGCGGGCACCAGCGACCGTTGACCGAACGCAGAACCGGCGGTGTCTGGACGGTGGAGACGACCCCGTTGCCGTCGAGCGCCCTCCAGGGCCGGTTGACATCGGTGTCGTGCACGTCGGTCGCATCCTGCGTGGCGGTTGGTGAGTATTTGAACGGCTCCATCACCGTGGGACGCGGCCACGCCCATCAACCGATGGCTGTCGTCTGGAATGGGGCCACATGGGCAGCGGAGTCGATCGACCGTCCGGCTGGTGCCCCGGCAAGCTACCTCGGCGGAGTCGAGTGCAGCGGTCCGGCGTCGTGTACGGCGGTCGGGTGGTTCACCGGGACCTCCAAGACGCAGACGGCCATGATCGAGGCGTGGAACGGCGCCACGTGGGCGATGCAGCCCGCGGGCGACGTTGACGATGCCGTGCTCGCCGGCGTGACCTGCGACGGGTCCGCTGACTGCACCGCGGTCGGCGCGACACGCGACGGGTCGACGCTCGCGGAAGGATCCGACGGGACCGGCTGGCATGTGCAGCCGACACCGAATCGCGCAGCCTCACCGCGCCAGCTGCAGGCAGTCGCCTGCGTCAGCCCCGTGTCATGTGTTGCGGTCGGCAGTTCGGTCGGGACTGCCGGATACGAGGTGACTCTCGCGGAGCGCTACAGCGGGTAGCGACCCACTCGGCGTCTTCGGGATCCCCGGCTTGCGAGCCGCTCGGCCGGCGCCTGACAACCCCACCCCCACCGCAATCAGGACGCCCGCGATCAGGAGCACGCCGGCGATCTTGTGCCCGTCACCCTGGTGCTGGACGAAGAGGGCCACGGCCAGCAGAGCGACCACTGCGACGAGAGCCACAGCTCCGTCATCAACGAACAATCCCCACACCTCGAGGCCGACCGCTTTGATCGCGCGTCCCAGCCCGGCGGACGCGGCCCGGCGCGAAGGCCGCCGCAGGAGCCACACGAAGGCAAGTGACGCGAGTCCGTAGGTCGCGAGCAGGATCAGCAGGCTGACGTCATCGCCCCACCAGTGGACGCCGATCCCCTCGCCTGCGTAGAAGGTGCCGAAGGAAGTGAGCATGATGCCCACGACATATTTCATTGCATTCTCGGGAACCTGAGTCAGCGGGTGGCGGAACGCGAGACCGGCTCCGGCGACGATGAGCAGCGCGAGGAGCGCGCCGGCCACCGCCGACGGGATGTCCTGAAGACCACCCAGCGCGACAACGATGAAGACGACCTCGAGGCCTTCGAGAAAGACGCCTCCCAGTGCTGTTGTGACCCCGACACGATCGATCCCGGCGGCGGATCCTGCCGGACCCAGCCGCTCCGTCGCTGCCTCGAAGGCCGCGGCCTCGTCATGGAGGGATTTGAGACCGCTGGAACGGAGGATGGCCTTGTGGAGCCACTTGAGCCCGAACAGCAGCAGGAACACACCGACGACGGTCCTGGCCGCGTCGATGGACACGCGCGAGGTGATCGTGATCCCAAAGACGGCGACGAGGACAGCAAGCGCGGCGAACCCGATCGCCATCCCCACGAACGCGCTCCGCCATCCCTTCACGATGCCCACCGCCAGGACGATCGTCAGCGCCTCGACCCACTCGACCCCAGCGGCAAGGGCCGTCGCGAGGAGCACGACAATGCTCATCGGGGCTCGTCCGAGTACCGCATGGACATGTCGCCGTTAGCATGCCTCGTCCGCTCCACCGCGGGAGCGAAGCGAGTTCCTGAACCAGGACGCGTGCTCATGCCGGCACGCGCCCTGGCCAGGTGACGGAACCAGCTGACCCTCAGTTGGTCCCGAGGTCGTACGGACGAAGGAACCGCGTCGGCCTGAAGACGATGAACGCTGCCGGCACGGTGTTGTACGTCGGACCGAGCGCGGTCGCAGCGGCCTCGAGACGGGCGGCCGAAGTGCTCGATCCCCACATTCCCGTGTCCACGCGGTGGATCAGCGTCTGGAATGCGGCGATCGTCTCCGCCGGAGTGAAGGTGCAGTGCCCGGCGCGACTCACGTACCCCTCGCGAAGCATCTGGCCGTCGCCCGCGTCCTGAGCGACGTTGCGATACGCCTGCTCGTCCTGGTTCACCACGAGGCCATCGCCTGTCGTGTGGAGCGTGAGCACCGGGCGGTCGAGCACTCCATTGAAGACGATGTACTTGGTGAGGTATCGCACCGCCGACGGGTCGGGCGCGATCGGGGTTGCGTTTTGCAGGGTGGCGACGTCGGCGCTCAGGCTCATGCCGGCAGCGGTGTAGAGAGCCTCGACCTCGGTGTAGTCAGAGGAGTGCTTGAGCTGGTACGTGAAGTTGACGCCGGTGGTCCAGGAGACGTTGCCTCCCGCTCGCGCCTCGAGCTCCGCACGCAGCGCGAACGCGAACGGGCCGTCGACCTCGGTCTCCCACAGGAACTGGTTGGCTTCCTGGGTCACGTAGTCGGTCGGCGCCGGCTCCGGGCTCGCGGGATCAAACCAGCCCGGGATATCGCCGAGCGCGCTGGCCAGCGCGATGCGAGCCCTGCCCTGCGGCGTCGCCTGCCCGGTGGCAAGCAGCGTTTCGGCAATGCCGAGGTTTGCTGTGGGGTCGGTGATGTTGACGACCTGCAATCCCGAGGTTGGTCCCAGCAGCTGTTGCAGCGCAAGCGCCGAGTCCAGCACAACGTTCCAGGTGCCGACGCCTCCGGCCACGACGCCGCACATGGGGAGTGCCGCGGCGAAGCGATCTGGGGCGACCTGGAGCAGCGCAGCGGTGATCATCCCGCCGAGCGAGTGTCCCCACGCGATCGTCCTGATCGGTGTTCCGACGCGACGATCGAACGCGTTCAGGGTCGAGAGCTGGTCGGGAATCGCCTGCTGCACCGCCCAGCCGGTGGTGGCGTAGGAGCTCCCCGCCAGGGCGTAGCCATTGCTCAACAGCCAGGCGCCGGTGAGCGGATCGCCAACGTCCATTGCGGGGTTGGGGCTTCCCGGTACGACGTAGCCATGGCTGTAGAGGACGAGGGTGCCATTCCAGTTCGCCGGAACCTGGATCAGGTAGGTGGCGCCGTCTCGAAGCGTGCCCGTGATCGTCCTGGGTGATCCGGACGCGAAGGCGGTGGCAGGGCCGGCGCCAAGTGCGGCGGTGCCGATGCCGAGCGCCAGGGCGCACACGACCGCCAGCCGGCGCCTTCTTGTCATTGGTCTGCGATGCATGATCCAACCCCCGGAATGTGACGCTGACGGCGAGCGACCGGCGCCGACCGTACTCCCCAGGGCAAGCAGCGGTCAAGCAGCCGAAGACCGGTAGTACGTGTACGTCCCCGCGCTGGTGAACGTCACCGACTCGGTGCTCCCTCTCGCTGCGCCGATCGGATTGCTGAAGGTCTGGCTGCCCGTGTTGGCCGGTGCCCCGGGACACGCGCTTGACGTGCACGAGCTGATGGTGTGGTTGATCCCGGTCTCGTTCGTCCAGACCACCGCGGTGCCGACCGCGATGCTGACCGATTCCGGGCTGAAGCAGAACTCGGTGCCGCCGCCGGAGCACGTTCCATCCTTAATTGTGATCGCGGCGCCCGTCACCACGGGCACGCGCGTGCTGGTCAGGGTTGCGTCCTCCGCCCGCGTGACCCCGGCGAGCAGCAGGCCGGCAGCTCCAAGTCCGATCACCGCGGCAATCGTCACGACGAAGACCCTCGAAGTGCGTCGATCCGTGCCCACCATGAGTGCGTCCTCCAATTGGCCTGACCGCGCGGTGGCGTCTCCTCCCCGCGACCCTCGAATGGATACCTGCCGGGGTTACACGTCAACAGAACCGAGACGTGGCTGGCGTGCGCGAGGCAGTGCCGGCCGACGCACGTGGCGACCCGGAGGCCGAGAAGAGGAGGGAGCGCTACACCGCCACGATGGACGGTTTGGCGGCTCGGATTCCGTGCTGCGCGAGCAGATAGCCGCTCAGCTCCTCGGCGGGAAGCGGCCGTGCGAAGTGGAATCCCTGGCCCATCGTGCAATGCAGACGCAACAGTTCGGCGACCTGCAGAGGGTCCTCGATCCCCTCGGCGACGATGTCGAGCTCCATCGTCCTGCCGAGCTCGATGATCCCGCGCGCGAGATTCGCCCGTTCCGAGCCGGATGCAATGTCGTCGATGAATGACTTGTCGACCTTGAGGACGTCGATCGGAAAGTTGCGCAGATAGCTCAACGATGAATACCCGGTGCCGAAGTCGTCGAGAGCGATCCGCACACCGACGGCGCGAAGCTCTTCCAACCGGGCGCTCACCGTCGTGGTGTCGTGCATCAACGCGGTCTCGGTGATCTCCAGCGTCAGGTGCGTGGGATCGAAGCCCGTGGTGGTCAGTGCGTCGACCACCTCGCGAACAATGTCCGGTTCATACAACTGCCGTGGCGAGAGGTTGATGCTGAGATTGAGACTCCACTCCTCGGGTTGCGTGTCCTGCCATTCCCGCACCTGGCGCATCGACGTCTGCATGACCATGCGTCCAATCGGCACGATGAGCCCCATCTCCTCGGCAACCGGAATGAACTCTGCCGGTGGGACGAGGACGCCGTCCTCTCGACGCCAGCGGACCAGCGCCTCGACGCCGAGCACCTTGCCGGTCGCCAGCCACACGATCGGTTGGTAGTGCACTTCGAATTGATCGAGTTGCACCGCCCGGCGCAAGTTTCCCTCGAGGTGCGCGCGATCCGAGGCCACCGCGTGCATGTCGGGTTCATACACCGCGTGCCTGCCGAAGCCCTCGACCTTGGCTCGGTACATGGCGAGGTCCGCGTTGCGCAGCAGGCCGTCAGCGTCGGTGTGACCGGCCTCGTCGACGACAACACCGACGCTTGCCGTCACCGTGAGCTCATGCCCGTTGACGCTGAAGGGGTCACTGAGCGCTTCGCAGATTCTCTCCGCAAGCACGGCAGCGCCGTCGGCATTTGTGTTCTCGGCAAGCACCGCGAACTCGTCACCACCAAGCCGCGCGGCCAGGTCCGCACTTCGCAACGATGTACGGAGCCGCTTCGCCACGGCCTCGAGGAGGTGGTCGCCGACGTTGTGACCGAGGCTGTCGTTGACGAGCTTGAAGCGATCAAGGTCCAGATACAGTACCGCGAGGCTCGCGCCACTCCGCTTTGCATTGGCGACCGCGCGAACCAGGTGCTCGAAGAACAGCAGGCGATTCGGCAAGCCGGTCAGTGCGTCGTGGTATGCAAGGTGGCGCATCTGATCGGCCGCCTTCGCGTCATTGAGCGCGATGCTCGCTTGATCCGCGAGTGCGACGAGCATCTCACGGTCGGTGTCGGTGTACTTGCGGCCGGGACGGTACGTCGCAACCGTGATGCTGCCGACCGCGCGACCCTCTTCGTGGATCGGGGCCGCAATCGCACTCTGCAACTGCGCGCCCACGAACTCGTTCATCGCCATATCGGTGTTCTGGTAGTCGTTCAGGATGATCACGCGATCCTCGACGATCGCCCGGCCGCCGGCGCCCACCGACAGCGGGCTCCGTTTGGTCGCCGAAAGCACCGCGTGCGAAACCCCCGTTGACGAAACCAGATGCGCGTACTCAGGGTCCTCGCGGTCGACGAGCCTGAGTCCGACGACCTCGTCGCCAAGCAGCTCATGCGCGCCCTCGACCACCGCATTGAGCACCTCGGGAAGCGGCGCGGGACGCGAGATGGACGCGCGAATCTTGGAGAGCCGCTCGAGAGCCGCCTGCCGCTCCTGCACCATCACCAGCAGCAGCAGATTCTCCTGGGCGCGAACCTCCACCTCGGTGCGCAGCGAGCGCTCCTGATCGAGCATGCGAAGCGTGCGCAGACTCATCGAGAGGCTGCGCCCGATGGCGCGCAGCAGGCCGACCTCATCGGCCTCAAAGCGCTCATCGCCGGAGCGAGCGACGATGAGATGACCTTCGATCTCTTCGACGGGGACGCTGAGCGCGCGCAGCTCGCCAACCCGAGGAAGGAGCAGCCCACGGTGTGGCTGGCCGGCGGCGGTCAGGAGTGCCGCAACCGGGACGTGATCGCGAGGAAACCCGATCATGTCGATGACCGAGTCGGCGGTCACCACGGCCGCGACCTCAGCCTCCAGCGCCTCGGATGCCCACTGCATCGCGCAGAGCCTGGCCGAGTGTGGATCCGTGCTGGCAGCCACTGCAACCAGAAATTCCGCCAGTTGCTGAGTCGACCAGTTGCCCGGAGCTGCGGCGCGATCGGTGCTATTCATCCCATCAGCAGAAGGCGAGCACCACCAACGTCTGGTTGTGAAACCCGCTGACTCCGTGGGTACGGGCGATTTCCCCATACGTGTAAAAGCCGGCAACCGGTGCGCCCTGCGCATACGACTTGATCTGGCTCACCTCTTCGCGAATTCCCTCGTTGCCGAGAAGGCCGCGTCGAGCGATGCAGTCGAAGGCGAGAAACCCGAGCGGCGGACGCCCCACGAGCCCGTCGATCGCCTGGGAGCACGCCGCCGCCGTCGCATCGAGCACCGATCCGGCATCGCCCTCCATGATCCACGCGAGTCCACCCTGCGGGACCGCCGCGATGCACGCGATGGAACGGTCTTCGAAGTTCGCCTCGGCGATGAAGCGCACCTCCTCGCCGCTGCGGCGATTCAGGCCGAACGGATGGGTCAGCGCGAATCGCGTGAACGCCGCGGGATCGTTGCGAGCCTCGGGCGGGGCGTCGAGGCGCTCCAGGTAGACGTCGAGTGCGGGGCGGTCATCGAGAGCGAGTACGTGCGTCCCGCTGCTCGCGGTCACGAGAAAGGGAGCACCCACGCGAGTCCACCCATGCTGGACGCCGATCCCCAGTGGTGCGTCCGATGTGATGGCGGCAGCGACGACCGAGTCCTCGAGGACCTCCCCGTCGAAGAACTGAAATGTCCTGCGCATGGCGAGGTCGTCACCGGCACAGCCGCCGACAAGCGGCACCGAGGCACCAACAACGCTGTATGCGCCGCGAACCACCTCCTGCTGGTCGCCGCCGAGTCCGTCGGTGAGCAACAAGAGGACCTGGTGATCGCCGGCGCTTCCATCCTCCGCGCACATCGCCGCCGCGGCGCCGGCGCCGCGCAGGTCGCGTGACGCGTTCCGAGCAGCGTGCGTGGCCACCGAGAATCCGCTGCCTCCCAGTGCAGTCACGACGACGCCGCTGTCCCCTGGGCCGTCCGTGGCGATCTCCCCTGCTGTGGTACAGCCGATCAGCGGCACCAGCGGCGCAACCGAGCGCACACCGTCGATCATGGCCGCGAGGTCCTGCGCCGGAGAGGCGAAGACGATCACCAACCGGGCGTCCGTGCCGCGGAGAGCCGCTGCAGCAGCCTCGACGCCGGCTCGATACGACTCCGCGTTTGTTGACGTACCGACTCCGATCCAGCGGCGCTCGGTGGCGCGGTGGGCATCCCTTCCAGCCGTGGGCACAGTGATTGCTTCCACGTCGGGGAACCTCCGATTCAGCCGGGCACGGTGAGCGGGCGCAACCGGCATACGAGCCGAACTCGCCCTTCGATCGCCACCCTAGGGCCTTCTCCGGAACCCGGCAGGCCCTGTGTGTTGTTCGTGACCAAAAGATTGCAGCAACCGAAGAAGCGGTACCTGTTGCGCGCTGATCAGGGGTGGTGCGGAGCCAGAGCCACGGGCACCGCGGCTCGTCCGGGATCAGGATCCCGGGCCTCTGCCAGGGCGCTCCGGAGAGAGTGCGTTCGACGCTTGGCGCGGTACATGGCGCCGTCGGCGCGCTCATAGACCTGCTGCGGCGGCTCATCGTTCTTTCCGAGCGCCGCACCAATGCTGATGCTTGTCGGCCCCGACTCCAGCGTGAGATGACCCACCGCTGCCTGCATCCGGATCTCGAGCTGGGAAATCGCTTCGTCGGACGCGTCCAGGACCAGGACAGCGAATTCGTCGCCACCCACCCGGGCCAGCGTGTCCCCTCGCCGAATCACCGCGGCAAGGGCGGCGCTGACCTCGACAATGAGCCGATCGCCCTGCGCGTGCCCCCAGCGATCGTTGACCGCCTTGAGATTGTCAACGTCGATCACGAGAATCGCGAACGGCGTGCGCTCTGAAATTCGGCGAAGCGCAAGGTCGAAACCGCGACGGTTGGTGAGCTCGGTGAGCGCATCGACGGTGGCCTGGCGCTGAAAACGCCGATGAGTCATGGCGTTTGCGAGTGCGAGCTCGGTGAGATGCGCGAGCGAGCCCAGCCGTTCCACCAGGTCGTCGGCGATCGGACGTCCCCGGCTCGACGCCGAGAGAATCCCGCGGGGCTCTCCGTCGATCGATACGCGCGCGTACGCGGAGTGGGTAACACCGCTGAGCTGTACGAGGGTGCGGACGTGCGGCCCGAAGGCGCCCAGGTCGAGCGGACCACTGGTTGCGTGCCCTGCTCGAAGCGCCTCGGCAGCGGCCGGGTGCTCGGCGATCGGCCAGCGCTCTCCGGTGAGGCTGATGCCGACCTCGTCGCTGTCTGATGCGACCGACATCACGTCACCTTCGAGTGCGAAGTACTGGCCCCGCCGCGGTGCGTCGCCGTGCGGCGACACGAGGATCGCCGCGAGGTGCGACGCCGTGGCGATCACCTCATCCGGATCGAGGCTGTTGAGCGCCTCGGCGGCGTTGGCCATGATGGCGAGCTGCCGCGCTCGCTCATCGGCGGCTCCGAGCGCCGCGCTCAATCTCCGCCGCAAGGCGTGCGTCGCGATGGTGAGCAGCAGGGCGATCCCCGTGTACACCATCAGACTCCGGAACAATGCTGCCGGGGTGGCGGTGCTCTGCGCCCAGATGAACGTGTCCGCGACCACGACGGCAGGGATGAGGAACGCCGCCTCCCAGAGCTTGCCGTAGAGCGCCGAGAAGATCACCGGGAGGAGCAGCAGCGCCGTGAAGCCCGACGATGGCCCCGCCGCGTACGCCACCACGGCGATCGTGGCCACGGTGACCAGGAGTTGAACCGCCGGCACCCATGCCGGCGCCCGCTCCGAGAGGCCGACGACGCCGTCCAGCGCAAGGGCGGCAGCGAGCACGATTGCGACCAGGAGCCACTCCGGATGTCTCGGACCCGGGGGCAGCAGCGTGCTCGCGAGCGCGAACAGGCCTGCGACGGCAAAGGGCGCCGAGCGACGAACCCGATCCTTGGTATTACGCAACTTGAGTGGCCAGCTCCGTGAATGGCTAACGCGCCGATGCGAGCTTGCCAGAGATCTGGCAGACCTGATATGCGTCACGGTAACGAAGCTGTATCAGGCCCTCATCCGCCCGAGGACGACGTCAAGACAGTCGGTGCGCCTCAGAACGACGCCGCGAAGTCGACATCCGCTGTCTTGACCGTCCCGGCCGTCCGCCCCGGCGCCGTCTGATACGTCCAATAGAGGTTGGTGTGTGCGATGACCTTGTCCGGCGGCGGCGCACCCCACTCCGAATGGTCCTCCGTCGTGTGCGCGTCGCTGACGAGGGTGGCGTCGTATCCCCTCGCCAGCGCGCCATGCAGCGTCGAGCGGATGCACTGATCCGTCTGTGCACCGACGACCACGAGGCGCCCAACGCCGAGGCCTGACAGCACGGTCTCGAGGGTCGAATCCTCGAACGCGTCGGGGTAGTTCTTGTGAATCAGCGGCTCGGCGCCGCCCGGGAACAGCTCGGGGACGATCTGCCAGCCGTCGCTGCCCTTGGCAATGTCGTCGTCCGAATGCTGGACCCAGACAACCGGTACGTCGTGCTCCCGTGCCTTCTCGACCAGGGTGCCGACGTTCGCGACGACGGAGTCGCGCTCGTGCGTTCCCCCCACAACGGCGTTCTGGACGTCGATGACAAGGAGGGCGGTCGCCGGCCGGTTCTCGAGTGTGGTCATGGTCTCCCTTGGTCGCGCTGGGCACCTGTGCTCCCGTGCGTCGCGGTACGTCGAACGTGTGCTTCCCCACATCGTCGCACGAGTGACCAATGCCATCATGACGTATGAGAGTCCTCCTGGTCTCGTGCTATGAGCTCGGCCATCAGCCACTCCACGTTGCGTCGGCTGCGGCCTTCCTGCGCGAGGCCGGTCATGAAGTCAGCGCCGTGGACCTGTCGGTTCAGCCGATGAGCGACGCGAATCTCGACCTCCCGGACATCGTCGCGATCGCTGTCCCGATGCACACGGCGATGCGTATCGCGGTCCCCGTCGCCCGGACCATCCGCGCCTATCGAGGGCCGCACGTTCGCATCGTGCTCTTCGGCCTGTACGCCCCACTCTGCGGGCCGGCCCTCGAGGAAGGGCTGCTTGACGCGGTGGTCGGGGGTGAGTTCGAACAGTCGCTGGTGAGTATCGCGGACGGCGCTGACCACCCGCGATCAGTCGTGCTCGATCGCCTCCGCTTTCCCTTGCCTGCGCGTGACGTCCTGCCGCCGCTTGATCGCTATACACGACTGCTCGTTGACGGTGAGGAACGAATCACCGGGTACGTCGAGGCAACGCGCGGATGCGTGCACCGCTGCCGACACTGCCCCGTCCCAGCGGTCTACGACGGGCGGATTCGCGTCTGGCAGCGCGAGACACTGGTCGAGGATGTCGCTCGGCTGCTGGAGCAGGGAATGCGTCACCTCACCTTCGGCGATCCTGACTTTCTCAACGCCGTGCCGCATGCGCTCGCTGCCATTCGTGCCGTGCACGAGCGCTGCCCCGAGCTCACCTTCGACATCACCACGAAGGTGGAGCACATCCTCGAACACCGGGATGTGGTCGCCGAGTTGCACCGGCTGGGACTGCTCTTCATCGTTTCGGCCGTGGAGTCCACCAGCCCCCGCGTGCTCGAAATTCTCGCCAAGGGACATACCGCTGATGACGTGCTGGTCGCACTGCACATCTGCCGCTCGCTCGGAGTCGAGCTCCGGCCGTCCCTCTTGCCGTTCACTCCGTGGAGCACGCTCCGCGACCAGGTGGATCTGCTCGACCTGATCGCTGACAACGATCTCATCGAGAGTGTCGATCCAGTCCAGCTGAGCATCCGTCTCCTGGTGCCACCCGGCTCGCTGCTGCTGGCGTTGCCGGAGACACGCGCTCATCTGCGCGGCTACGATCCCGAAAGTTTTAGCCATCTCTGGCAGCATCCCGATCCGCGGATGGACGCGCTGCACGCAAAGATCGCCGCAGTGGTCGCCGCCGACACTGATGCCGGGGTTGCGCCGCGGTCTACCCATGCGGCGATCCGCCGCCTCACCGCCGCCGCTGCTGCAGGCGCCGGTGTGTCCTGGCCCCAGGCCGGCAACGCGCTGCCGGCGGAAAGGACACCGCGGCCCCGGCTGAGCGAACCCTGGTTCTGCTGCGCCGAGCCCACGGCTGCGCAATTCGCCGGGGCGGCGTTGTCGGCAGGGGCCTGAGGCGGTCCGGCTGCGACCGTCAGGCATGATGTCGGCGTGACCGACAGCCCCTCCCCCAACAGCTCGTGGCCCGAGCTCGCGGAGCGGCTCACCAACGCGCTGCACCCGCTGGCGCCGCCCGTCGCAATCACGTTCCTCGACGCACTGCCCGTCGATGTCCCCGCGTTCGAGACCCCGATGCCACAGCCGACCCCGGACGGACGTACCGGTCGCGTGGCGGCAGGCTGTGTGTTCTGGATGCACGGTGCCGAACGCACCTTCAGCACCGTGCCGGCCGATCACGGCAACTGCAGCGTCGGCAGTTACACGCACGGCCTGCTGAGCCTCGAGGAAGCGGCAACCAACGCCGACATCGGCGCGCTCGTCGAGTCGGGCTGGGTGAGACCCGAGGTGTTTCCGACCATTCCGGCTGTCAGCACTCGACCGGCGTCGATTACCTACGGTCCGCTCGCGGAAACGCCGACCAACCCCAGCGTGATCCTGTTGCGACTCAATGCGCAGGGGATGATGGTGGTGACCGACGCGCTCCCCGAGCTCCGGATCGAGGGGAAGCCCCAGTGCCACATCATCGCGGTCGCCCTCGAGCACGGACGGGTCGCGGCGAGTGTCGGCTGCGCCCTGAGTCGCGCGCGCACCGGGATGGGAGCTCACGCCCTGACGTGCGCGATTCCAGCAGCGATGGCAACGGAGGTCACAGCGCTTGTGGAGCGCGCGGCGGGCATCGATGACGTCGTGATCCACTACGCCGCCGAGGACGCCCAGCGTTTTCTCCGCTAGCGGGGCATGGGGTCGCGAGCCTCGAGTTGCACGCGCTGGCTGACCCTGAGATCTCGCGAGATCCTCACCGCGTTAGAGACGCAAGTGCATCTCGTTGACGGCGCCTGATCGCGTGGCTACAAGGTGTCGGGGTGCTCGGGCGTGGCGGCTGGAAGGAGGGCCTGCAGACCGAGCACGACCGCGTTGAGCAGCGTCGTCGCGCCGCACTTGCGGCAGATCAGCGCGATCGACGGCAGTCTCGAGCCTCGTCCGGCATCCGCATTGGGTTGCCGCATCGTGGCCAGGAAGACGAAACCATCAGCCAGGATGTGGCCGGCCCGCTTCCCACAAAATGGGCACGGCCGCGGGTCCGGGGTGTTCTCCTGGATGGCTCTCTCGATGACCGCCTGCTCTTCGGGCGTCCACATGTCGAGTGAGAATAGATCCCCGAGCGCCTGTCAGCACCGGCCCCGTCGGGCAATCGCGATCAGTCGAAGCAGCCTTCGAAGCTCAGCCGAGTTCGACACCGCGCGTCGACGGCGCCGAATATCCAGCATCAGCTTCGCTATAATCGCCCGCCTGTAGGCAGGAACATCAGGGAGGCGAAGACAATGGACCAGCAAATGATCACCCGACGTAAGGCTTTCGCGGCAGCGGGAGCGCTGGGTGCTACCGCCGCGCTCACCGGGGTGCTCAGCGTCCAGGCCGCCGCCGGCGGCGCAGGCGATGCCATCGCCGGAACCTGGGATGTCACCGTCACGTCTGCCGTCAGCGGCCAGCCGCCCTCCACCTCGCTCGTGGCCTTCGCTCCCGGCGGCTCGCTCGTCACCACAGACAACACGGGACCTGGCAACGTATCTGTTGGAGCCTGGGAGCAGGAGGGCGCGGGGTTCCGGGCAGTCTTCGAAACCTTCTCCTTCGACCCAAAGGGCGTGTTCGTCGGCACCGCAATCATTCGCCCGAAAGGCACCGTCGACGGCGATCGTTCCCACGGCACCTACACGGTCGACTTCCGGCCGGCGTCCGGACCCACGCAGCACGACGTCGACCACGGCACCTTCAGGGGCTCGCGCCTGAAGGCCTAAACGGAGTCATCGACACTGCGAGTGCAACGCTCCGGCGCCCGGATTCGTGCGACGAGCTCGCCGATGTCGAAAGGCTTCGTCAGGTGGTCGGCGGCGCCTGCGTCGAGGCCAATGATCCGGTCGTTGCGCGTGTCGCGTGGGGCAGCAAGCCAGCCTCAGCGGCACTGAGCCGATCGGTCCAGGCGCGTGGCCGCATGGGGCCGTAGGCGCCGGCGGCGAGTACGCGGCGCGCGGCCCTGCGCAATCGCGCATCTGCTGGTGTCGTGTTCGCAATGATCATGCACTCAGGGTGCCGCCGCGGTCAGGGTACGCCGTGGCAGGCATCCATGAGTTCCCTGTGAGTCGCCCTTTGTCCGATCCAGTCGCCGGCGGTGGCCGATGAGGCGCGCTCACCGGGGACAACAGTGGCCAACCGCTCATCGTCGGGCTGGTCGGCACGACCTGACCGTCGCCCCGTCCGTCGTGTCGGCTCAGCGGCTCGGAACGTCTGATGATCGGTGATGGGTTTGTCACCGAAGGCGTGGCTGCGGTGCGACGTCTCGTCACGAAGGCTTCCGGGAGCGTTTCGGCTGATGCCCGAAGCTGAGAGATATTAATTCGTCGTCTTCGAGGAGCACCCAGGTGCAGGTCAACTATCTCCGCTGCCGCGAGTTCGCTCTTCGCGAGCTCGAACAACTGCGCCAGCGCCCCGAGAGTGGGCAGGGGATGGTTGAGTACGCGCTCATCCTGGTCCTGATCGCGATCGTCGTCATCGTGATCCTGTCGACGCTGGGCAAGCAGGTGAACAACGTGTTCTCGAACATCAGCAACGGACTCAAGGGCTGAGATTCGCGAGGCCGCCGCTGGCGCGTCCTCGAGATCCTGGAGCCACCAACCCGAAACTCATTCCCTTCCTGAGGAGACCCCTGGCAGCACGCTGCTGGGGGTCTCTTTATTTGCACGCGGCCGGTGCCCGATGTCCGATCGTCCCCCACCATATGCACCGGCTCTGATACATGAAAGGAGACCCCCGTGGTCGCGTCGGCTCCGGGGGTCCCTGGAAGGGGTTTAGGTGTTGCGTTGGTTGCCCGGTGACCGGCGTCACCTTGTTTCTCGTAGGAGATCGTGTCGCTCCGACGCCAGCGTAAACCTGGCTCACACCAGTGGCAGTGTCTACGTCGTTGACTCCGGTTGCCGGCGCCGGTGATCGAGGCGAGTGTGGAAGAGGCCCCCGCCGGTGCGGGGACCCCTTCTGACCCTCGTCCTTGCTCAGCTCGGCTGAGCGCAGATCCCTTTGATCTCAGTGGCTAAGGGTTGCCGCCCGGAGCGTCCGGCTCGTTGTCGTACGTGACCACGTTCACGCCGATGCCGACGTCGAAGCTGCTAGCCGGGCCGTCGACATCGAAGGTGTTGCCGTTACCGGCGTAGTTGATCCCGTCGACATGCACTCCGAGGAATGATTCCTCGGTGATATTGACGGTCACCGCGGCATCGTTGGCCTGCTGGACCGGAAGGACCGCGAGAATACCCGAGCACACGATGACACCAGACTGCGCGTTCAGCGGAATCGTCAAGCTCACGGATCCGGGGGTCATCACAGCGTCCACGGTGTAGCCGTACAGGAAGGTGAATGTGTCACCAGCGAGCAGGACGCCAGAGCCATCTGCCGTCGCGCTGGTGGTCTTGCAGATTTTGAACTCCCCGGTGTTGACCGTGTTGGTGTAGGTCACGAGCGTCTCGTTGCCCACCCCGCCGAACGGCACGCTCACCACAATCGGGTTGAGGTCAGGCGCGATGCCGGTGCCGGAGATGATCCGGTTGCTGCCGTCGGGGCCGATGGCGGTCACCGACACCTCGTGGAAGTTGGTCGACGCCAGCTCATCAACGGTTGCCGTGCCTGCCGGCACCGCGATCGCCGGCGAGCATTCACCAGCCAGCACGGTGATGGGGGCTCCGCCGTTGACGGTGAATTGGAACGGCTGGCCCAGGGTGATGTTGTCTCCAGCCGCGGCGTCCTTGCAGATCTCGATGGTGCCCTCGGCCTGGTTGGTGAAGGTCACCGACGTGATGTCGTTGCCAGGAGTGCCGCTCGGGCTCCAGATCCCGGGGACGACCACCGTCTGGGTGCCGCCGCTGAGGTCGTCAACATTCGGCGTTGGCTCTTCCGTGATGGTCACGATGCTGCCGATCGGGAGCCCGTCGTTGATGAACACGCACGCGGGTCCGTTCGCAAAAGTGTTCGCCACCACTGCGATGGATTCCTCCTGCTCGACCGTCCCTTGGCCGGTGCTGAGGGTGTAGCTCACGTCGAAGTAGAAGGTGGTTCCGGCCAGAGCATTGCTGTTGGCGCTGTCCAGGGCCTTGCACACCTTGATGTAGCCGAACTCCGTGTCGTTGATGAACGTGACGTTGGTTTCCGTGCTCTCGTCGCCCGCCGCGACATTCACGGTCGCCGTCCCGTTGCTGTCGTTCTCCGAGATGTAGTTCGCGGAGGGGTAGACGCTCACGTATTCCAGATAGAACGGCGCCTGCGCCGCCTCGCTGATGGTCGCCGGACCAGCAGTCACCTGGATCGCCGACGTGCACTGGCCCGCC